>Ga0208595_1000347_pt1 | contig 17951 bp, 15 predicted proteins | sample LakMenEpi28Jun11_FD_150742 | JGI IMG/M metagenome (GOLD analysis project Ga0208595, IMG submission 150742) | Freshwater microbial communities from Lake Mendota, WI - 28JUN2011 deep hole epilimnion (SPAdes) | ecosystem: Environmental > Aquatic > Freshwater > Lake > Epilimnion/Euphotic zone ...
TACCTTTACATCAAAATACTTAAAATGTTTGGAAAAGGATCAAAAATTTACGCGATGATAACGGGTTGTTGTCCGAAGTGTCATGAAGAAAGCATGTATTTAGACTCAAATCCTTTTAATGTGTTTAAGATTTATGCTATGCATGAAACGTGTTCGCATTGTAAACAAGTATATAAAATTGAGCCTTCTTTCTTTTTTGGTGCGATGTTTGTAAGTTATGGACTTGGAGTATTAATTGGAATTATTTCCTTTTTAGTTTCGCATTTTGTATTTCAAGCTAATTTAAAAACGGCTTTTATCTCAATTGTTGTTGCTCTAATTTTGAGCAATACCCTAATCATGCGAATGTCAAGAAATATTTGGATCAATATTTTTATTCACTTTGATAAAAATTGGAAAGAAAACTTATCTAAATAGTTTTTTATAGCACCTTTCTATTGAAATTTCGTTATCTAATGGGATTCCATTTTCAATATATTGATATAACTTATCTGATAAATACGGAGCAAAAAGCACACCTCGCGTGCCCATACCATTTAAAATATATAATTGGTTGTGAAAATGGTGTTTTCCTAAAAGTGGTCTTCTGTCTTTTACAGTTGGTCGTACTCCTGCTAAATGATCTATTACTTCAAAGTCGCAAGTAATCACATCTTTTAAATGGGTAAGTAATTCTGTTTTTGCTTTTTCGGTTTTTTGATTGGTTTTGTCTTCCCAATCATACGTGGCGCCTACTTTGTACAAATGATTTCCTAAAGGTAAAATCCAAATGCTTGAATTGATAATTTCTTTTAACTTTAGATTTTCGGATTTAATAATCAATAGCTCACCTTTAGTTCCATCAAGTGGTAAGTTGTTAAAATAGGGATTGTTATGTAAACCAAAACCTTCTGCGAATACAATTTGTTTGGCTCGTATGTTATTATATTGAATGTAATTGTTTTCAATATGTATTTTTGAATAGTCAAAGGTTTCCTCAATATACATAGAATTAGAAAGTAAATACTGAGTATAGGTTTCTTTCAATTTTTTAGTGTCTAAAAAACCCGTATGATGTACTTTTCCAAATTTAAAATTACTTGATACAGCTTGGTTATTTAATATTTCTAATTCACTACTTAAATAATTGGAAAAGGTAGGTTTGTCAGACGCGGTAAACCAATTGTTTTGTTCTTCAATGTTATTTAATTTACGAAATAACGGAATTTCATATAAAAATGTTGTGCCTAATTTTGTTTCTAAATTTTTATAAAATGGAATTGAAATGGCTAATTGAGCTTCCGCCTCCCAAATTTTTGTAAATCGTTTTAAAACAATTGGATTGTATAAACCACCCGCTATTGTAGTTGAATTTTGAGAGTTGTCATTTAGTACCATTATTTTTTTATGATGTAACAAACACGTTTCTGCAAAAGAAATTCCTGCTAAACCTGAACCAATAATAAGATAATCAACTTCCATTTTGTTGTATTGTAATAGTTTATTCTCAATATTGTCATTTCAACTAAAGTAGCAAACACTTAAAGTAATTATGATTATGAGATTTCTCCTTACGTCGAAATGACAAAAAAGTACTTTTTGTATGGTACAAATTTAAACAAAAAAAACTCTTGCCATAGCGAGAGTTTTTTTATAATTGGAGAAATATTTTAATTAGTAATTCCACATATCTAATTCGAAATTACGTATTTTTTCTTTTACTCTTTCTGATTCTAATAATTGCATTTGTGCATTTTCCTTCATGTAATCTTTAATCTCTCTATCACCATACACATTTTCTTCTAAATAAATTACGGCATTAAAACGACGTGCATTTAACAAATGATCAAATGTAAATGGCATAGCGGAGTTTCTTTCATTGAAAGCTTTAGCGGCATGAAGTACGTCTCTTGAAGATGGAAAATAAATCCAAAACAACTCAATAGGAGCATCATTTTTATTTTCTTCTTTGTTCATAGTATATACATCAGGTACTAAAGGGCAAATACCTTGTAATCTGTATTTTAATTCGCCTTGACGTTTGTCAAAATACCAGAAACCCTTTATTTTATATCCTCTAACATGAAACGCATCAATAGTTTGCTTAGTAATAAATTCTTCCGATATAGGATCTCCAGCTGCTAATTGTTCAATACCAGCATCTGAGGTATCGATAAAAACTCTTGCTTTTTGAATATCGTTAAAAGTCTTTTTTGTAGTAAAATATCCTGAATCATATACTTCAGTAATTTTTCCATCATCAATTCCTTTCATTATCACTTCAAAAAGAGGTTTTCTTTCTGAACCTAAATCTTTAGAATCGTCTACTGGATAATACATTGGGTAATTTACTCTTTGGTCCACATCAATAATTTCCCAAACTGTTTTTCCCATAAAGACATCTCTATCTCCTATGTAACCATAAGGTAAAGGTTTGTCGTTATCCGCATTTTTTTCTGCTTCGGTTTTTTTACCGATTTCTGCAGGTGTCTTTGCATTTAGTAAATTAGATTGTGCAAACGAAAGTGTGCTCAAACCAAATACCGTTACTAATAAAAAATTTCTCCAATTCATTTTTTTATTTTATTAAATTATTGTACCTCAAATGTACAAGGCGAAACGTTTTTAGCAGGTTGGTTGATACCAACATACTTAACTTTAATTTCTGATATTGTAACAACATCACCTCTACCTGCTTTTTTGATTGCTGATATTGCTTGTGCGTTCATTTTTGAACCCTGAACCACAACTGTTGGTTGACCTGGAACTTTCACGTTAAATTGTGTAACATTGATTGTAACAGGGAAATCAAAATCTTCTAAAGCTGCAGATATTGTACATACTTCTAGGTTAGATTTTGGTCCTTTTGCTGAGATTTCACCTCTGATTTTACCAGTAGGAGCAGGGATACCTTTAATTCTAAATGTTTGTTTACTTGAAAAGGTTCCACCACCGTTTGGTAATGTAGCAGAAACATTAATAGTTACGTCTTTACCTTGTCCTGGGTTTAAAACATATTGTCCAGGTTTACCTGAAGATCTCATCCCAGGAGCATTTGCTTTTACGTCACTTGAAGGAATACCAGGAACAGATACCGAAATTGGGTTATCTACACCTCTGTAAACTACATTCATTTTGTCAGCAGAAACAATTGCTTGATTAGGTTTAGGTACTACTACATAGTTACCTTTAATTGGTAAACTTACTACTTTTCCGTTTTCGTCAAAGTTGAAAGATCCTGTAATTTCTTTTTCACCAACACTTCCAGCACCAAAAGAGAATTTTGCTTGACCCGCTTCCGCTTTCATTGATTGTCCATTTACAATTACAGATTTTGCAACTAAATTTGGATCAAATTTTCCTAATATAATTTTTCCAGTTACAGTTTCTCCTTGAAAGAAAGCTGTTTTGTCTGGAACTACTATTGGTTGGTAAGCTGTTAAAGAGGCTGCTGCAACTAAGTCTGATTGGAACATACCACTAATGATATCACTTTCAGTAGTTTTAATATCTGCTTGAATTTGTGATAATTTAGTAATAGATGCAATTAAAGGGAAACCTTTATAATTGTAATCTAACCAAGGCACATTTCCATCTTCTGTTTTTACTTTGTTTGTAGCAAATCTTTTTTCAATTTTTTTCATTTCAGCTTCTACAATTGAGCTTCCACCCGTTGCTTTAATTTGAGCTGCAAATGAACTAAATTTATTTAAAAATTCAGTACCTTTAGCTGATGGTCTGTCGCCAGAAAACCAGTATTCATCAATTATATCACCTTTATCCATTGCTTCGAAATTAAGACTTCCATCTTCTTTTCTCTCAACATCTTTAGTGAATTGTGTTTTTAATCCTTCTACATAACTGTAAAATTCTTTACATAATAATCTGATTTTGTCAACTTTAGCTTTTTTGTCACCATATTGTTTTGGTTGATCTTCTGCTTTTTGAGCTAACTGATCGAAAGCTGATTGATTTCTTGCTTCTGCAATACCATTTGATTCTGTGATTTTGTCATTTAATATACCAAAAGCTGATAATACTTCTTTTGACATATTCATTGCTAACATTGCCACAAAAACCAAATACATCAGATTAACCATCTTCTGTCTAGGGGTAAGTTTTCCTCCTGCCATTTTTTTCTAATTAGTTTAGTTAATTAATTTGTTTAATTTATTTGATAAAACTAATTATCCTTTGTTTTGCATTGCAGTTAACATTCCACCATATACAGCATTTAATGAAGATATGTTTGATGTCATAGATTGCATTTGCTCTTTTAATTTAGAAGCATTTTCTGCAATTTCTGCATTCGCATCTGCATTTTTCTGAGCACCATCAATTTGTGCTTTGTATAAGTTGTTTAACGCTTCTAATGAAGTAGCTGCGCTTACCATTTGTTCAGCATATTTAGTTTGAGAAGCAATAGCATCAACAGTAGGAGCAATACCTTTAGCTGCACCTTCAAAGTTTTTAATGCTATTTCCTAAGCTTGTCATTAATTCCCCATCAATTTTGGCTTCTTTTAATAAGTTGTCTAATTTTTGAGATAATAAACCCTGTGCTTCTTCAGGGTTTTCTTTTTTTCCTGATTTTGGTTTAGCTTCTCCACCAGCTAATTCTGGGTACACTAAAGACCAATCTAAATCATTTTCAGGTACCTCAAATGCGGATAAACCGAAAATAAATGCTTCAGTTCCTAATCCTATGATTAACATCCATCCTGCTCCAGGCCAGTGCATTAATTTGAAAAGTGCTCCAAGGATTACTACTGCTGCTCCCATACCGTAAGCGAAATTCATTGCTTTTTTGCTTAAAATTGCCATAATTTAAAATTTTAGTTTGTTTAGTTATAATTATTTAGTTTAGTTAAATTCTTGTTTATAATTTTATTTATTTCCTGTTTTTTGTGTTCCCATAAAATCTTGTACAGTTCTGAAACCGATATAACTTCTTGCAGAATCTTTATATTCAAAATCACGCGTTGATACTTGTAAGAAGAATCCTACATCTTTCCATGAACCACCACGAATCACTTTTCTTTGGTTTGCTTTATCTGAAACATTTGGACTCATAGTAGAAATAAATTCATAAGCTCCTGCATCGTAAGAAGAATCTGTCCATTCAGCTACATTTCCTGCCATATTATATAAATTGAAATCGTTTGGTTCAAATGATTTTGCTTCCACAGTATATAAGGCACCATCTGCAGCATAATCTCCTCTCATTGGTTTGAAATTCGCTAAGAAACAACCACGGTCGTTTTTAGCATATGGACCACCCCAAGGATATGTTCCAGATTCAATTCCGCCTCTTGCGGCATATTCCCATTCTGCTTCTGTTGGTAAACGGAATGAATTCACTTGATCTCTTCCTTTTTGTTTTTTCACATATGAGTTTTTATACAATGTTCTCCATGCACAAAATGCTTTAGCTTGATCCCAAGAAACTCCTACTACTGGATAGTCTCCATAAGCTTGGTGCCAAAAATAACTATTGTGCATTGGCTCATTGTAAGAATAGGCAAAATCTTTAATCCATACTGTTGTATCTGGATATATTTCTATAGGTTTTGCATCTTCATAAAAGTTTTTACGCCCTTTTTTCTTTACTGCTTTGTTTAAATCAACTTGATTGTATTTGAATTTTAATTTACTTACATCCATCGTTTTTAACCCATTAAACGATTCTGATTCTGGTAAATACATAGAGTCCATTACTTCTACATAAGCCGCATCTGGATATTTAGAAGTTTCTTTTATTAATTTTACTTTTTTATTTGTTTTTCTATTAGCGTATGGATCGTCATCTGTTCCTACACTATAATAGTTTTCATACATATATTTGTCGTACGCTGTCATTTTAGCTGGATCAATATCTGCGAATGCAAAATCACCAATACTTCCAGTGTTTTTTCCACCTGCAGCTGGTTTAGCACCATCTTCATCTGCTTTAACAGCTAATCTTGTTCTAATTGTAGAATCTTTAACCCATTCTACGAATTGGCGGTATTCACTATTTGTAATTTCAGTTTCATCCATATAAAATGAAGGAACTGTAACTGTTTTAGTTGGCGCATCTTGTACATTGGCAATGTCATCGTCTGACTTACCCATAATAAATGCACCTCCAGGGATAAGTGTCATGCCAAAAGGTTTTTCTGAAAACCATTTTTTGCCTTTAACTCCTACCACTTCGCCTTTATCGCCTTTTCCACAGCTTGTAAGTAAAGCTAATGCCGCCGATAATACTAAAAACTTTTTCATATTAATTGGGTTATAAAATTTTATTTTATTTTAGGCTTCAAACCTATCTATTTATTTTGACATATACAATAGCAAAAGCAAAATAATCTAAAAAAAAGTGCATTTTATCGATTTTTGCTATGCTTTTACCGATTTTTTTAATAGCTTTTTCTGTGTGCTTTCCACCATCTTTCGGGGATTTCAGCGTTACAAGCGGCTATATAATCATCGTTTGTACACGGTAATAACGTTTTTTTAACTGTTTTATTATATATGGTATTGTAATTTATTTCCATCCACCATCTTTCAGATCGGTTACTTTTATAAAAAACCAACTCTTCGTCTTCTGCTAATACTATATATCTATTATAATCTGTTTTATCTTCAAAAGGATATTCATAACTTCTTAAGTGAAATCCTTCAATAAAATACCATACAATTTGTGCAATGATTTCATTTTCGTTGGTATTGAAAAATTGATTGAAAATTCCAAAGGCACTAACTTTATCACTTATACCCGCATATCTGGCTAAAGTACAAATTTCTCTTCCATCAAATCCATTTGGATAAAATTCTGTCGTATTTCCTGAATCGGATGATTTTATAGATTTTAAATCAAGACTAATAATATCCGCATCTCTAAAGATAGGCTCTACAATAGCTGGGTTTTTACTTATTTCGCCTAATCTATAGGTGTCAAAATACAATTTCTCAATTAAATCAATTTCTTCTTGAGAAGTGTAATACGTTTGATATCCTATACTGCAGAAATTATATAAATTAGTTGGCTCTTCAACAATTATTCTTGATAAATACGAATCAGATTCTAATTTTTCATCTTTTGCAAAATCGAATTTATTATCAATTGCGACTAAATTTACCATTTGGTCTAATTGATCAAAAGCACGATACATAGCGTAAGTTAAATCTTGCGAACCACCAACGACCAAAGGTATGATTTTCTGTTTGATTAAACTGGCACAAATGGTTTTTAACACAAAATAAGTATCACTTGTTTCGTTTCCAACTAATACATCTCCTAAATCGGCAATGCCTTTGTTCCAATTTCCTGGAAATAATTTGTAAAGTGCTTTACGGAAGTTGGTAAAGTCATATGACTCGTTGTTTAAATTTGCACCTCTATTTTCGTTTACACAAATAAGTGCGATGGATATGTTTTCTAAATTAGGATAATCGGTAGCTGTATGCATTACAATTTTTTTACCTAATGTTTGATTAGATAATTGAGTTGTAAATTCTTGAATTTCTTCAGATACAGGTTGTAAATATTCGAATATCATAAAATTATTTCTTTTTGGCTACAGTTTTTTTAGCTGGCGCTTTTTTTGTCGCTGTTTTTTTTAGGGGGTGTTTTTTTCTCAATCATCTCTTTTACCGTTTCAAGAGTTAATTTTGTAGCATCTATATCTTTACTCAGTTCAATTTTAATTTTTCCTTTTGTAATTACAGATCTTCCCCAACGCGCTTTTTCTACTTTTATACCTTCTTCTTTCCAATAATGAAGTACTTTTTCGATTTCTTTTTGTTGTTTATCTTCAATTAATTCATTGATATCAGCTTGAGATAAATTATCAAAATTGTATTTTTTATTTACATTGATAAAAATACCATTCCATTTTAAGAAAGGTCCAAATCGGCCTACGCCTTTTTGAACAGGTAAATTATCATAGATAGCAATAGGCGCATCTGCCTTCGTTTTTTCATCAATCAATTCGATGGCTCTTTCCATTGTTACATCTAATGGTTCTTCGCCTTTTGAAAGTGAAATAAATTGTGTTCCAAATTTCACATAAGGTCCAAAACGGCCATTGTTTACTTCAATTTCTTCACCTTCGTACGTTCCTAAAGATTTTGGTAATAAAAATAAATCTAAAACTTCTTCTAATGTTATATTACTTAGGTTTTGCTCGTTTCTTAAACTTGCAAATTGTTTTACTTCGTCATCAATAGCGCCAATTTGAGCCATTGCGCCGTATTTTCCTAATCGAACACTTACAGGTTTTCCTGTTTTTGGATCGGTTCCTAAAATGCGTTCTCCAGATTCACGTTCTGCGGTGTTTTCTACTTTGGTGACAATTGGATGAAAATGATTGTAAAATGTACTCATCATTTTGTGCCAATCTTCGTTTCCAGCTGCAATTTCATCAAAATCTTGTTCTACTTTAGCAGTAAAATTATAATCTAAAATGCTTTCAAAGTTTTTTACTAAAAAGTCAGTCACAATTCCTCCAATATCAGTTGGAACTAATTTTCCTTTATCGGAACCTGAGTTTTCTTTTAACGTTTGCGATTTTATTTCTTTACCAATTAAAGTTAATTGCTCGTATTTTCTTTCTGTACCTTCAAAACTTCCTTTTTCAACATAATTTCTGTTGATAATGGTAGAAATAGTTGGCGCATAAGTCGAAGGACGACCAATGCCTAATTCTTCTAATTTTTTTACTAAAGAAGCTTCTGTATATCTACTTGCAGGTCTACTAAAACGTTCTGTTGCTGCAATGAATTTATGGTTTAGTTTTTCGTTTACTTTTAAAGCGGGTAACATACCTTCTTGTTCTTCATCATCTTCATCATTACCTTCTAAATATACTTTTAAAAAACCATCAAATTTGATTACTTCACCAGTTGCAGAAAAATATTCGTTGTGTGTATTCGCAGCAATTTTCACATTGGTTCGTTCCAGTTGCGCATCACTCATTTGCGAGGCTAAAGTACGTTTCCAAATTAAATCGTATAAACGGGCTTGGTCTCTATCGATATCAACCGTATGACGACTCATATCTGTAGGACGAATGGCTTCGTGCGCTTCTTGAGCCCCTTTTGATTTTGTATTGTAATTTCTTGGTTTACTATATGCTGCTCCGTAATACGAAGTAATTTCCGCTTGTGCTGCAGCCATAGCGTCTTGCGAAAGGTTTACGCTATCCGTTCTCATATAGGTGATTAAACCGGCTTCGTACAAACGTTGTGCAATTTGCATCGTAATTCCAACAGGTAAATACAATTTACGAGCGGCTTCTTGTTGTAAAGTAGACGTCGTAAATGGTGCTGTTGGCGATTTTTTCGTTGGCTTGGTTTCTAAATCCGCTACATTAAAATTCGCATTTACATTCTTTTCTAAAAATGCTTGAGCTTCTTCTTTTGTATTGAAATTTTTATTTAGTTTGGCTTTTACAGTTTTTCCAGCTTCATTCGTAAATTCAGCGCTAATTGAATAACTTCCAACAGCTTTAAAATTCTGAATTTCACGTTCGCGCTCTACTATTAAACGCACAGATACCGATTGTACACGTCCGGCAGATAATCCGCCTTTTACTTTTTTCCAAAGAACAGGAGACAGTTCGTAACCCACTAAACGGTCTAAAACTCTACGAGCTTGTTGTGCGTTTACTAAATTATAATTGATATCTCTCGGATTTTCAATCGCTTTTAAAATGGCTGTTTTTGTAATTTCGTGAAATACGATACGTTTTGTTTTTGCAGGATCTAATTTTAATTCTTCGGCTAAATGCCAAGAAATAGCTTCTCCTTCTCGGTCCTCATCGGAAGCTAACCAAACCATATCTGCTTTTTTAGACAAGTCTTTTAGTTTTTTTACTAATGCTTTTTTATCTGGAGAAACTTCATATTTAGGTTTAAAGTTATCGTTCACATCTACACCAATTTCCTTTGAAGGTAAATCTGCAATATGTCCGTAACTCGATTCTACTTGGAAATCTGTTCCTAAAAATTTTTCAATGGTTTTTGCCTTTGCAGGTGACTCCACGATAACTAAATTCTTCGCCATTTTCAATAATTTGATTTTGCAAAAGTATATTATTTTTTTGATTAATATATATAGGTGTGGTTTTTTTGATTTTTTGAATTGTTGCACCTCAATTTTTTTAATTTTTTGTTAAACTGATGCTGACAATTTGGCAGATAGTGAAATTTAGTACTATCTTTGTACAGAATTTTTTTCGAAATGAATTTTCGAATACATTATTATGAAGTTTTTATGGAAGAAAAGGTTATAGAAGAAAGCAAACAAGGCACTTCAATGGTTTTAGAAAACAAACAAGGAAACCAAAAGAAGTTATTTATAGAAAGTTATGGTTGTCAAATGAACTTTGCCGATAGCGAAGTGGTAGCATCCATTTTAGCAAATCAAGGTTATAATACGACTCAAGTTTTAGAAGAAGCCGATTTGGTTTTGGTAAATACTTGTTCTATTAGAGATAAAGCAGAAGTAACCGTTAGAAAGCGTTTACAAGTTTATAATGCCATAAAACGAGACATTAATCCGAAAATGAAAGTTGGGGTTTTGGGTTGTATGGCAGAACGCTTGAAAGAAAAATTTTTAGACGAGGAAAAAATTGTAGACATGGTTGTAGGACCTGATGCTTACAAAGACATTCCGAATTTATTAAAAGAAGTAGAAGACGGTCGAGATGCCATAAACGTGATACTTTCTCGTGAAGAAACCTATGCAGATATTTCTCCAGTGCGATTAAGTAGTAATGGAATTACAGCATTTGTATCGATAACTCGTGGTTGTGACAATATGTGCACGTTTTGCGTAGTACCATTTACTCGTGGAAGAGAACGTAGTCGAGAACCAGAAAGTATTATCGAAGAAATCGCTGATTTATGGAGTAAAGGGTTCAAAGAAGTAACTTTATTAGGTCAAAATGTAGACAGTTACCTTTGGTACGGTGGTGGTTTGAAAAAAGATTTCGAAAAAGCCAGCGAAATGCAAAAAGCCACTTCGGTAGATTTTGCTCAATTATTAGACAGATGTGCGACGCAATTTTCAAAAATGCGTTTTCGTTTTTCTACATCAAATCCGCAAGATATGCATATTGAAGTAATTGAGGTTATGGCAAAACACCATAATATTTGCAATTACATTCACTTACCTGTTCAGAGTGGAAGTACCAGAATTTTAAAAGAAATGAATCGTCAACACACTCGTGAAGAATATATCACGTTAATTGACAATATTTACAGAATTATTCCAGATATTTCACTTTCTCAGGATATTATTGCTGGATTTCCAACAGAAACTGAGGAAGATCATCAAGATACATTAAGTTTGTTAGAATATGTAAAATACGATTTCGGATTTATGTTTGCTTATTCTGAAAGACCAGGAACTTTAGCGGCCAGAAAAATGGAAGACGATGTACCTGAAGAAGTAAAAAAACGCAGGTTAAATGAAATTATCGATTTGCAGCAACGTATCGCTTTAGAACGTACGCAACGATTTGTTGGACAAACTGTTGAAGTATTAGTAGAAAAAAATTCAAAACGTTCTGATAAACAATGGAGCGGCAGAAATTCTCAAAATACTGTAGTGGTTTTTCCAAAAGAAAATTATAAACCTGGTGATTTTGTCTTAGTTAATATATCGGATTGTACCAGCGGAACGTTGATAGGTGAAGCAATTGGGTATTCAGAAATTATGAATTAGTATTAGCCACGGATTAAAGGATTTTCACAGATTGTATGTATGAAATTATATAGAGAAAAAGAAACTTTTAAAATTATTGGAATTTGTATGAACGTCCATAATTATTTAGGTCCAGGCTTGTTAGAAGTAGTATATAAAGACGCACTTGAAATTGAATTTAAGGAAAACAATATACAATTTGAAAGAGAAAAAGAATTCTTGATTGAATATAAAGGTAAAATTTTAAACCATAAATTTTATGCTGATTTTGTTGTCAATGAAGATATCATATTAGAAGTTAAGGCAGTTAAAGAATTTTCTAATGAGCATAAAGCCCAAGTTTTAAATTATATGAAATTAGCAAAATCTGAAGTAGGGTTGTTAGTGAATTTTCAAACAAAATCTTTACAACATAACAGATTTGTATTATAAAATCTGTGAAAATCCTTTAATCTGTGGCAAAATAATTAAAAAATGGAATCAGTTCAAAACATAAAACAACGCTTTGAGATTATTGGAAACGATCCAAAACTCAATCGTGCGGTAGAAAAAGCCATTCAGGTTTCTCCTACAGATATTTCTGTATTAGTAACTGGAGAAAGTGGTGTGGGTAAAGAAAGTATACCAAAAATTATTCATTCATTATCTCATAGAAAGCACGGAAAATACATTGCCGTAAACTGTGGTGCTATTCCAGAAGGAACAATAGATTCAGAACTTTTTGGCCACGAAAAAGGTTCGTTTACGGGAGCTACAGGAACAAGAGAAGGTTATTTTGAAGTAGCCAATGGCGGAACCATTTTTTTAGACGAAGTTGGAGAACTACCTTTAACCACTCAAGTACGTTTATTACGTGTGTTGGAAAATGGCGAGTTTATTAAAGTAGGATCGTCTCAAGTACAAAAAACCAATGTTCGTATTGTTGCGGCTACTAACGTGAATATGTTGGAAGCAATTGAAAAAGGAAAATTTAGAGAAGATTTATATTATCGTTTAAGTACTGTTGAAATTAATTTACCCGCTTTACGCGAAAGAAAAGAAGATATTCATTTGTTGTTTCGCAAGTTTGCTGCCGATTTTGCGCACAAATATAAAATGCCTCCAATAAAATTATCCGAAGATGCTGTAAATTATTTAATGCATTATCGTTGGAGCGGAAATATCAGACAATTACGAAATTCAGCGGAGCAAATTTCTGTATTAGAAACCAATAGAGACATATCCTTAACGGCATTAAAATCATATTTGCCTAATATGGAAAGTAATTCGCTTCAAGTTGTTGGAGAGAAAAAAAGCACTTCCGATTTTAGTAATGAGCGCGAAATTTTGTATAAAGTACTTTTCGATATGAAAAGCGATTTAAATGATTTAAAAAAACTTACGCTTGAGCTTATGCAAAATGGAAATGCTAAAGTGCAAGAAAACAACAAATCGCTCATTCAAAAAATTTATGGAAATGCTGAAGAAAAAAACACTATTTTTGAACAAGAAATAAAAAGAAACGTTTTACCTGTTGAAGAAGAAGTAGAACAAGAAGAATTTGATGACGAAGACGATTTTAACAACAATTATCTGTATGCAGAAGCGATAGACGAAGTAGAAACCCTTAGTTTAGAAGCGAAAGAAATAGAATTAATAAAAAAATCGTTAGAAAAAAATAAAGGAAAAAGAAAAGCAGCTGCAGATGAATTAGGCATTTCTGAAAGAACTTTATACAGAAAAATAAAGCAATTTGATTTGTAGTTTTAGAACTTAAATTATGAAATTAAAAATTAAAATAATTACAATTTTAACCTTGTTTTTGCTTGTAAGTTGTAACGTGAAATATAACTTCACAGGAACAGGGAAAATTAATGCTAAAACATTTCAGGTAAATTATTTTCAAAATAATGCCGAAATTGTTGAAGTAGGAATAGAACGAACGTTTACTCAAAAATTACAAAATACCATACAAAATCAAACCAATTTAGATTTGGTGCCTTCTGGTGGCGATTTATTGTATGAAGGTGAAATTGTAGAATATCGCATCACGCCAATGGCATCTAATGCAAATCAACAATCCTCACAAAACAGAATGACAATTACCATAAATGTTAGGTATTCAAGTAAAAATTCAGAAGACGATAATTTCGAAAAGCGTTTTTCGTTTTTTCACGATTATGATGCCAATTTATTGCCTTCTGCTGTTTTAAATGAAGCATTGGAAATTATTTACGAAAGAATCACTCAAGATATTTTTAATGAATCTTTAGCAAAATGGTAGTTTAAATATTGTTTTTCGAGAATCCGAAGCATTATTGGCTGAGGCACTCGAAGTCAACAATGAATATTATTAAAATAAAAAATGAATACAAACGATTATATAAATCTACTTAATAATTCCAAAGCAATTAACGACAAACAAACGTTAATACTTGAAACTATTGTAAATGAATTTCCATTTTACCAAAGTGCTCGTGCTTTATATTTAAAAGGATTATATAATCAAGAAAGTTTTAGATATAATTACGAATTAAAGAAAACAGCTGCTCACACAACAGATAGAAGTGTGTTATTTGATTTTATTACTTCCGCTGATTTTAAAATTTTTCAGCAAGAAATATATGACAAGTACCAAGCAGAAATTCAAAATATAATAGTCGCTGATTTTGAATATGTTGAAGAAGAAAACCGACCAGTTGGAATAAATAGTATTTCAAAAACTACTACTTCAACTGAGACATATTTTGTTTCGGAACAACAAGAAACCAATAAAGAAGTAGAAGCAGCATTAGAAATTGGCAAACCATTTCAATTTGATAAAAACGAAACGCATTCTTTTTCAGAATGGCTTCAATTAGCTAAAATCGCACCAATTGTTCGTGAAGAAACCGAAAAACAGATGAATGTTTCTTCGGAATTAGAAAAAAAATTCGATTTAATTGAAAAATTTATTGAATTAAATCCTAAAATTCCACAGGCAAAAGATACCACTGCAGTGCCAATAAATATTGCTAAAAGCAACGAAACACCGTCTTCAATTATGACCGAAACGTTGGCGCAAATTTATCTTGAACAAAAAAAATATAGTAAAGCCATACAAGCTTATGAAATATTAATTTTGAAATATCCAGAAAAAAGTAGTTTCTTTGCAGACCGAATTAAAAATATAAAAATTTTACAACAAAATAATTAATACAGAAGTTATGTCATTTACAATTTTTTTAGCATTAATCATCATCGTTTGTTTTTTATTAATCTTAACTATTATGGTTCAGAATCCTAAAAGTGGAGGTTTATCTTCGTCTTTTGGCGGTGGAGGTCAAATGGGTGGTGTTAAAAACACAACCGACTTTTTAGAAAAAACAACTTGGGTGTTAGGTGGAACGTTAATTGCCTTAATTTTATTTTCAACGTTAAGTTTTAATAACGGTACAGGTGGTTCTAAATTAGTAGACGAAAATGCTGCTCCAGCTATTGTTAAAGATGCACCAGCTAAGCAAGCAACTACCCCAGCTACAAAACCAGCAGATTCAGCAAAATAATTTTTGCTACATATATAATATAATGCCAGCCTGTCAGTGCTGGCATTTTTATTTTAAGTAAATTTGTCAGAAATTGGGTTTGGCACAATTTCTGAAATTAAATTAAGCGTTCACTAACAAATATATTCAATATAATTATGGCATTAAACATTAAACCAATTGCAGACAGAGTAGTAATTGAACCATCTGCTGCAGAAACGACAACTGCTTCAGGAATTATTATTCCAGATACAGCAAAAGAAAAACCTCAAAAAGGAACTGTTGTTGCTGTTGGAACAGGTAAAACCGATTATACAATGACTGTAAAAATTGGTGATACTGTTTTGTATGGTAAATATGCAGGAACAGAATTTAAGTACGAAAGTAAGGATTACCTTATTATGCGTGAAGATGAAATTTATGCAATTTTGTAGCAGTAAGCTTTAACTAAATAATATAAAATTAACAGCAGTTGGTTTGCGTAAAGCATAAAGCCTTCTGCCTAAAGCAATTAAAAAATGGCAAAAGATATAAAATTTGATATTGAAGCACGCGACGGTTTAAAACGTGGTGTGGATGCATTAGCAAATGCAGTAAAAGTTACTTTAGGTCCTAAAGGAAGAAATGTAATTATTTCTAAATCATTTGGAGGACCAACGGTTACTAAAGATGGAGTTTCGGTTGCAAAAGAAATTGAATTAGCAGATCCGTTAGAAAATATGGGTGCGCAAATGGTAAAAGAAGTCGCTTCAAAAACTAATGATTTAGCTGGAGACGGAACTACAACGGCAACTGTTTTGGCTCAAGCCATCGTAAAAGAAGGTTTGAAAAACGTAGCTGCTGGAGCAAATCCAATGGATTTAAAAAGAGGTATTGATAAAGCAGTAGAAGCCATCGTTGCCGATTTAGCAAAACAAACACAATCTGTAGGCGATTCTTCAGAAAAAATAAAACAAGTAGCATCTATTTCAGCAAATAATGATGAAACTATTGGCGATTTGATTGCAAAAGCTTTTACTAAAGTAGGAAAAGAAGGGGTAATTACAGTTGAAGAAGCAAAAGGAACTGACACTTATGTAGATGTTGTGGAAGGAATGCAATTTGATAGAGGTTATTTATCACCTTATTTTGTTACTGATGCAGATAAAATGGTAGCAGAATTAAGCAATCCGTATGTGTTATTGTACGACAAAAAAATCTCTAACTTACAAGAGTTATTACCAATTTTAGAACCTGTTGCACAATCAAGCCGTCCGTTATTAATTATTGCGGAAGACGTTGATGGTCAGGCATTAGCTACTTTAGTTGTGAATAAATTACGTGGTGGATTAAAAATTGCTGCAGTGAAAGCTCCAGGTTTTGGAGATAGAAGAAAAGCGATGTTAGAAGACATTGCTATTTTAACTGGCGGAACTGTAATTGCTGAAGAAAGTGGCTATTCATTAGAAAATACTACTTTAGAAATGTTAGGTACAGCTGAAACAATTTCTATTGATAAAGACAATACTACCATTGTAAATGGAGCAGGTGAAGCGGAATTGATAAAAGGTCGTGTAAACCAAATTAAAGCACAGATGGAAACTTCAACTTCGGATTACGATAAAGAAAAGTTACAAGAGCGTTTGGCTAAATTAGCTGGTGGAGTAGCGGTTCTTTATGTTGGAGCAGCTTCTGAAGTTGAAATGAAAGAGAAGAAAGACAGAGTTGATGATGCATTACACGCCACTCGTGCTGCTGTAGAAGAAGGAATTGTTGCAGGTGGAGGTGTTGCTTTAGTGCGCGCTAAAACAGTTTTAGCAACTTTAAAATCGGAAAATGCAGATGAAGCAACAGGAATACAAATTATTTCTCGTGCCGTTGAAGCACCTTTACGTACTATTGTTGAAAACGCTGGAGGAGAAGGTTCTGTAGTAATTGCAAAAGTAACAGAAGGTTCAGGTGATTTTGGATTTAATGCAAAAACAGGAGAATACGTTCAAATGTTAGCTGCAGGAATTATCGATCCGAAAAAAGTAACTCGTGTGGCTTTAGAAAATGCAGCTTCCGTAGCGGGTATGATTTTAACTACAGAATGTGCCTTAATCGAAATTAAAGAAGATTCAAATCCAGCTCATATGGGAGGCGGAATGCCAGGAATGATGTAAGTCGAGAGCATCGATACTCAATTATTCCATCTTTGAGAATAAATTAATATAAAAATCCGTCTTGAAAATTTTCTTGACGGATTTTTTCATTGTAAATGAAACAGTTACAATAAAATCGATAAAATATACTTGTTTCTTTGGTAGTTTAGAATAAATACGTATATTTGCAGTCGAATTAAGTAATACATATTCTTACTTCTAAAGTATAGAAGTAGAATTAAACATATATCGCGGGATAGAGCAGTAGGCAGCTCGTCGGGCTCATAACCCGAAGGTCACAGGTTCGAGTCCTGTTCCCGCTACTAAATTAAGCCATTCCAAAAGAGTGGCTTTTTTATTTTTTTATCTATGAATCCAAAAAAAATTGCAGAGTATAGAAAATTACTCGATGTTACCAAAACGGCTACTTTAAAAGAGTTAAAAACCATTTATAGAAATAGCATGAAGGAAGATCATCCCGATACTATTTCTGATCCCGTGGAGCGATTAGCCGCCGAAGAGCGTAGTAAAAATATTATTGAAGCCTATCACTTTTTAGTAAGTATTGCTCCTGAAACGCAAGAAAAAAATAAAGAAATTTATCAAAAAACGACAACAACAGTTAATATTCAAGATTTTTACATGGATAATG
>Ga0208595_1000348_pt1 | contig 17926 bp, 18 predicted proteins | sample LakMenEpi28Jun11_FD_150742 | JGI IMG/M metagenome (GOLD analysis project Ga0208595, IMG submission 150742) | Freshwater microbial communities from Lake Mendota, WI - 28JUN2011 deep hole epilimnion (SPAdes) | ecosystem: Environmental > Aquatic > Freshwater > Lake > Epilimnion/Euphotic zone ...
CCAAGTTTAGCAGGAAAACTAACATCGAATGCAATTCGTGTTCCGGTTCCAAATGGTTCTTTGGTAGTTTTGAATTTAGAAGTTGGAAGAACTACCTCTGTAAAAGAATTAAACAATATTATGAAAACCTATGCTTTAGAAGGTAACTTAGTAGAACAAATTAAATATTCAGTAAGTAACGAATTGGTTTCTTCAGATATTGTTGGAACGGCTCAACCTTCTATTTATGATAGTAATGCGACTATTGTATCTGGAGATGGAAAAAATATTGTACTATATATATGGTACGATAACGAATATGGATATAGCCATCAAGTAATACGTTTGGCAAAATATATTGCCAAAGTAAGACGCTATATGTATTATTAATTCTTGATTATTTATAATTTAATGCCTTTTCTAAAAAGAAAAGGCATTTTTTTTGCAATAAAAACATAAATTCACAACAAAAAACATATATATATAACAATTTAAAAACAATTTAGTTAAAATTAACATATTTGTATTAAATTGTTGTGATTTTTTTAACGAAAATGAAATAAGTATTATTTTTTTGAAGTAACTTTATATCATATTAAAGTAACCCCTAAATTTTAATTCTATGAAATGTTTAACAATTTGCTTTTTATTACTTTGTAAAGTAGTATTTGCACAGGGACATTTAGTTGAAACATACAACTATGGTCAAAACAGTATTGAAATAATTTCAACAACTGATGAAGGAACAATTATAGTGAGCACTTTTAATGCTAAGATGAATATTAGGAAAGAAATTGCTGAAAAAATTCTAAGTTTATTTCTTGAAAACAGAATAAAAAATAATATGAAATATACTGTAGAAGGAGATGAAGCAAATATTACTGGAAATTGTGTTATTACTGTAAAAGGAAACTTAACTTCTATTGATTTTTATTACGAAAAAGTAGAATGGAAAAACGGAAATACGGAAATTTATATGGAACCAAAAACAAAATCACCTATTTCATATGCTTTAGCTAAAAATTAATTTTAATTAAAAAGACCCAACAAATTGTTTAAATATGTTGGGTCTTTTTTATTATTCTTGTTTCTTCTGCGTGAGATAATAAATTGGTATACCTACTAACACTATAAACAAACCTAAGCCTGTATTTTTAGTGTCGTAAATCAGTAATATGATACTTATTATAGAAATCAGTATTATGTATAAAATAGGCACAAACGGATAACCAAAAGCTTTATAAGGTCTTGGTGTATCTGGTTCTTTTTTACGAAGAATAAATATACCATAAATAGTTAAAACATAAAATAATAAGTTGGCAAAAGTAGCGTACGTTAGTAAATCGCCATATTTTCCAGATAAACATAATATCGAGGCCCAAATACATTGCATCCAAAGTGCTTTTTCTGGCACTTGATTTTTATTTAATTCTCCAGCGCTTTTAAAAAATAAGCCGTCTTTACTCATTGCATAAAACAGGCGTCCGCCAGCTAATATTAAACCCGAATTACAACCAAAAGTAGAAATCATAATTAAACCAGCCATAATAAAAACGCCAGCATTTCCGAATATAACAGAAGCAGCACTCGCTCCCAACCTATCTTCATTCGCATATTTAATTCCTTGCCCTAAAAAGTCATCAGCTAATGGATTCCCATTTAAAGGTAATAATGAAAAATAAGCTAAATTGGCAAGTAAATAAACTATTGTAACAATCAATGTTCCTAAAAACAAACTCTTTGGAATGTTTTTCTGCGGTTCTTTAATTTCTCCAGCAATAAATGTAATATTATTCCAAGCATCTGAAGAAAATAATGAATTAATCATAGTGAAACCCAACATTCCAATAATTGCAAAGCCAGTTAATACTTCTGTAGTAATTTCGCCATCAACAACTGTTGTTTTTGTTGCCGACCACATATCTGTAAAATTATTGGCTAATGTATCAGATTGTAAACCAACATATAAACCAAAAACAATTAAAGCAAATAATGCGAATAATTTAGCCGCAGTAAAAACAAATTGTAGATTTTTACCGCTTTTTACACCTTGATTATTTATTATTGTTAGCACAACAATACTCAAAATAGCTAACAATTGCTGGTATTGAATTTTATAAGTACCAATTTCAATCAATGTGTCACTTAGAACAGGGAAGAAAATAGCGGTATATTTAGCAAAAGCAACTGCGACTGCTGCAATTACTCCAGTTTGAACCACTGTAAAAACAGTCCAACCATATAAAAACGACATCATTTTGCCATACGCACGCTGAATATAAACATACTGTCCTCCGGCTTTTGGCATCATACCTGCTAATTCGCCATAACTTAATGCTGCGGCAAGCGTTAAAAATCCAGTTAATATCCAAGCTAATAAAATCCAACCTGCACCACCAATATCTCTTGCCATTATTGAGGTTACAATAAATATTCCAGAACCTATCATTGAACCTGCCACTAAACTTGTTGCATTTAACAATCCCAATTCTTTTTTAAATTCAGTTTTATTTTCCATATAAATTATAGTTTTGATAAAGATAAAAAAAGAAAGTAAGGAAAATAAAAAAAGGTGTAAAATTGTACATTCTACACCTTTTTCTATTCTTCAATACTTGTTATCGCTTATAATTCTGCTTTTTTACCCAATCTGCATATTTTGCAGCCACTTTTAAATGTGCATTATAATCTGTTGCGAATTCGTGATATCCAAATTTTTCTACACTGGCACAAAAATAAAAGTAGTTGTGTTTTTCTGGATTTAAAACCGCATCAATTGCCGAAACATCTGGCATAAAAATAGGGCCTGGCGGCAAACCCGTATTTTTATATGTATTATAAGGTGAATTTACAATTAAATCGTTGTGCATTACACGTTTTACTACTAAATTCCAATCATTTGATTTTTGTTTTAAAGCAAAAATTACGGTTGGATCAGCTTGTAATGGCATATTTCTGTTAAGTCTATTTAAATATACGCCTGCTACTTTTGGTCTTTCATCTGCTTTTGCAGTTTCTTTGTGAACTATTGAAGCTAAAGTATACACTTGAGCGGGAGTTAAATTTAAAGCTTTGGCTTTCGCTAATCTGCCATCATTCCAAAATCTTTTATATTCTTTTGTAAGTTTCTCTGCAAATTCTTCAGGTGAAATGTTCCAATAAAATTCGTAGCTATTTGGAATAAAAAACGACATTACATTATCTTTATTCAAACCGTTTTCTTGTAGAAAAGTATCATTTGTGAAAATTTCATTCAATTTTGTAGTATCAGGCTCAATTTGAGAAGCAATTCGAACAAATAAATCTTGTACTTTTTCTTGATTATTGAAAGCTAATTTCACAGGAGTATTTAATCGTAACGCACGAACAATACTAAAACTGCTCATCCCTTTTTTAAGTAAAAATTTTCCTGGTTTTACATTGGAATCATAATCTCTTTTTGAAGCGACCCAATCAATTTTGGATTGATTTTCAATATAAGGCGCTAATATTTTCTTTACATCTTCGTATTTTGAATCAGTTGGAACATATACAAAAACTTCCTCTTGTTCAAATTTTGTGTTACCAGTAAAGGCTTTATTTATTACATATCCACCACTAATAATTATTATTGCAGCTCCGATACTAATGATTCTTAAGAATAATTTTTTTGCTTCCAAAATTTTTATTTTTCGTTTATGAATTGAAAAAGTACTTCATCTACGAAAGTACCATTTATTTTAGTCCAATCTTTTTTAATTCCTATTTTTTGAAACCCAAAATTACTAAAAAGCAATAAACTGGCTTCATTATTTACAGTAATATTTGCAAATAATTGATGTAAATTTAAATGCGTAAAAGTATAATTGGAAATCAATTGTAAGGTTTCTTTTCCAATACCTTGATTTCTAAAGTTTTCTGAAATAATAATTCCAATTCCAGCACGACTATTTTTCGCATCAAAATCAAATAAATCGATACAACCAACTCTTTCATTAGTTTTTGAAAAAACAATAACCAATCGCAATTGTTTCGCTTCGTAAATATCCAGATGTGCGTTTTCTAAATAGTTTTTCAATACCCATTTACTGTAGGGTGTTTGTGTATTGCTCACTTCCCAAATCGATTCATTGTTTTCAATTTCGTACAGAAAATCTATATCTTCAGGTTCGAGAGCCCGTAAATGAATATTTTGTCCTTTTAATGTCATAATTAATTTTTAAACGCAAATACGCTATAGTTTTTGCAAGGTTCACAAAGATTATTTTAATTACTTAATGCCTCAGCTATTTTCAAAGCACATTTTTCTCCGTCAATTGCAGCAGAAATAATTCCACCTGCATAACCCGCGCCTTCTCCGCAAGGATATAATCCTTTGATTTGAACATGTTCCAATGTAAAGTTATCTCTTGGAATTCGAACTGGTGAGGATGTTCTACTTTCTGGCGCGTGTAAAATGGCATCATTTGTTAAATAACCAGTCATAGTTTTTCCAAATGCAGAAAAACCTTCACGCAGCGTTTGTGTTAAAAACGTTGGAAAAACTTCGCCTAATTCTACAGATGTTGTACCAGGAACATACGAAGTTTTCGGGATGTCTTTAGAGACTTTTGTTTGTGTAAAATCAATCATTCTTTGTGCGGGAACTTTTTGTGTTTTACCCGCTAATTGCCAAGCTTTTTGTTCAATAGCTTTTTGAAATTCCATCCCAGCTAAAGGTCCAAATCTTTCAAACGGTTTAAAATCCTCCAAACGCAATTCTACAACAATTCCTGAATTGGCAGTGGCTTGATCTCGTTTACTTGGACTCCAACCATTTGTAACTACTTCACCATCAGTGGTGGCACAAGGCGCAATTACACCGCCTGGACACATACAAAATGAATACATACCGCGACCATTTACTTGTTTCACAATTGAATAAGGTGAAGGTGGTAAAAATTCGCCACGGTAATCGCAAGAATATTGAATTTTATCAATCAACTCTTGCGGATGTTCCGCTCGAACACCTAATGCAAATGGTTTTGCTTCGATGAAAATATCTTTTTTATGAAGCAATTCAAAAATATCTCGAGCCGAATGTCCGGTTGCTAAAATTATTTTTTTAGAATGAATCGTTTCACCTTTTTGAGTTACAATTCCGTCTACTTCATTATTTTTAACTAAAATATCTGTAACTCGAGTTTCAAACAAAACTTGTCCGCCACATTCGATAATTTTCTCTCGAATATCTTGAATGATTTGAGGTAATTTATTGGTTCCGATGTGTGGATGTGCTTCTACTAAAATTTCTTCGGTTGCACCAAATGCTACTAATAATTGTAAAATTCTATCTACATCGCCTCGTTTTTTTGATCGTGTATATAATTTCCCGTCGGAATACGTTCCTGCTCCGCCTTCTCCAAAACAATAATTGGAATCGGCATTTACAATTCCGTCAACATTTATAGCTTTTAAATCTCTACGTCTGCCTCGAACATCTTTTCCGCGTTCTATAACGATTGGTTTTAAACCTAATTCGATTAATTGCAAAGCGGCAAATAATCCAGCAGGACCTGCACCAACAACAATAATTTCTTGTTTATTGGTTACGTTTGGATAATTAGGCAATTCTATTTTAGATTCAGCAAACACCTCATCTTTAAAATAAATATTTAGTTTTAAATTGAATTTTATAGCTTTTTGACGTGCATCTATTGAACGTTTAAGTATCACAATTTTTTGTAAATCGGATACAGAAGTTTGAACCAATTTAGAAACATGTTGATATAACATTTGTTCGTTATTCGCCATTTCTGGAGAAACTTGAATAAGTAGTTCGCGAGGCATGGAATTAATTTATTTGCAAATGTACAAAAGATTTACTTTTTCTCTTCAAATGCTCGTAAAGCAAATGAAGCTAACCAATGTTCGCCTTCATAATTTCCATCTACTACTGAAGGTAACGAAAAATTCAAATGATGATTGGCAATTGGAACTAAATGAGAAAATAATTTTGGATATGCCTTGGCTAAAGCATACATATTCCATGCTCTACTAAAATTTAAGCCGTCTAAATGCACCAAATGACCATCTGTTCTGTCAGATACTTTAGCGGTTTCCCAATTCCAATTTTTAGAAAACAACTTCGGTGCGAATTTTTTTAACCAATTTAAAAACTCATCTTTTGGTAAAATACGTTGCATTAATCCCAATTCTTCCATACATGGAGATAGAAAATCAGTTCCGCTTGGTTCCCAGTTAAAAGGACAATTCACATCATTTTTAAACAATCTTATGGCATTTGTTTTTATACTATTTTGTAATTCTATATTATCAGAATAAACAGCATAATCCCAAGCATTTGATAACCCAAATGCAGTATTATTATGTGTGCCAACACGAACAGGATATAAAAGTTTTGGCATAAATTCGATATACCGCTGAATAATTAAATTAGATAACGGCTTTAAATTATTTGCCAATTCAAGAGTAGAATTTAATTTAGATTTTTCCAATTCTAATTGTAATTTTAAAAGCCAATTCCATCCGTATGTTCTCTCATACGATTTTTCATGAGGTTTAGAAAAGTAATTCATTTCTTGCTGAATGTTTTCTTTAGAAAGATTTAACTTTAATTTTTCAATTATAATTTCTTTGTTTCTTATTTCAGGGAAATTATTTAACAAATATACCAAACTCCAATGACCATGCACAGATGAATGCCAATCAAAACAGCCATAAAATGCAGGATGTAACTCTTTAGGCGATAATAATTCGGTAGTATTAAGAAGTAATTGATTTAACTTATTTGGATATTCTTGTTGTAAACATTTTATGGGTAAAGTCGCTAAATGATTGGCTTGTTCCAAAGTAAGTTGTTGTGAAAAAGTCAAAGTTCCAACAAAAAGAAAAGAAAATATTAATTTCATAGTGAATTTCATTTTTTCAAAAGTACTAAAAACTTATCTTTGATTTTTATTTTATTATAATGAACAGACAAATAAAACTAATTTGGGATTTTCGTGGACAAGCTGCTGCTAAAACCGCGGAGCATCACGAAATTCATTTGAAAGAATTTTTAAATAAAGAAAATTACATATTAAAAATTACTGGCTTTGAAATTTTAAACGACATGTACGCTATTGCCTATTTAGTTGTAGAAGAAGCCGATATGATAATTTTTAGAGATGCTTTACGACCTCATCGAGGAGAGGTTTATTTAGACGAAGGCCAAAAGTATTAAAGTCGAAAGTAAATCTATAAGTTTCTTTATGACTTTCGACCTTCGACTTTTGACTACATTTTTAATTCGCTACTTCGCTAATAAATTTAATTCTCATTAATCGTAATTCTTCCATATCATATTCACCATCAAATTCTTTTAGTGCGTTTTCTATGCTATCCGATTCGGATTCCATAAAATAGTCGTAAATTTCTTCTTGCTGCTCTTCATCCAAAATATCATCAATCCAATATTTAATATTTAATTTTGTTCCTGAAAATACAATTTGTTCCAATTCTTTAAGTAAATCGTCAAATTTTATTCCTTTGGCGGAAGCAATATCATCTAATGCTAATTTTCTATCGATATTTTGAATAATGTACAATTTATTTATAGAATTAGCACCTGTAGATTTTACTACTAAATCATCTGGACGAATAATGTCATTTTCATCTACATATCTTGAAATCAATTCAATAAACGGTTTTCCGAATTTCTTTGCCTTGCCTTCTCCTACCCCGTGAACGTTGCTTAATTCGTCAATGGTAATTGGATATTTAAGTGCCATATCTTCCAAGGAAGGATCTTGAAACACTACAAACGGTGGCACATTATGTTTTTTGGCTTCTTTTTTACGTAAATCTTTTAGCATTGACATTAATACTGCATCGGCAGTTCCTGTTGCTTTTGCTGCTGCGATGATATTTTCATCCTCTTCTTCACTAAACTCATGATCTTCTGCCACCATAAATGAATATGGTTTTTCAATAAAATCTTGTCCGGCTCGTGTTACTTTTAAAACACCATAACTTTCAATGTCTTTTGAAATTAATCCCGCCACTAAAACCTGACGAATTAATGCCATCCAGTATTTTTCGTCATGCTTAGCACCACTACCAAATGTTTTTAATGTATCTATTTTTTGTGCTTTAATAATGGCATTAATTTTACCTACTAAAGCCATTATGACTTCTTTAGATTTAAATAACTGTTTCGTATCGTTAATTACTTTTAGCAATGTAACTATTTGATTTTGAGCTTCTGATTTAACTTTTGGATTTCTAACATTATCATCCATATCCGCTCCTTCGCCATTAACCTCATCAAATTCTTCTCCAAAATAGTGAAGTAGGTATTTTCTTCTAGACATAGAAGTTTCTGCATACGCCACCACTTCTTGTAATAAAGCGTAACCAATTTCTTGTTCAGCAATTGGTTTTCCAGACATAAATTTCTCTAACTTTTCAATATCTTTATACGAATAGTACGCCAAACAAATTCCTTCGCCGTCATCTCTTCCTGCTCTTCCTGTTTCTTGATAATAACTTTCTAATGATTTTGGAATGTCATGATGAATTACAAATCGTACATCTGGTTTGTCAATTCCCATACCGAAAGCGATAGTTGCCACCACCACATCTACATCTTCCATAAGAAACATATCTTGATGTTTAGCGCGTGTTTTTGCATCTAAACCTGCATGATAAGGCACTGCAGAAATTCCATTTACCTGTAAAACCTGTGCAATTTCTTCCACTTTTTTTCTACTTAAGCAATAGATAACACCTGATTTTCCTTTGTGTTGCTTAATAAATCGTATAATATCGCCTTGAACATTTTTAGTTTTCGGACGTATTTCGTAATATAAATTTGGTCGGTTAAAAGAAGCTTTAAACGTATTGGCATTCGGCATATCTAAGTTTTTCAAGATATCTTCTTGTACTTTCGGAGTAGCCGTAGCGGTAAGTCCAATAATTGGCACATCACCTAATTGCTTAATAATGCTTCTTAAATTTCTGTATTCTGGTCTAAAATCATGTCCCCATTCAGAAATACAATGTGCTTCATCTATAGCTACAAATGAAATTTTTACTGTTTTTAAAAACTGAATATAATCCTCTTTAGTTAATGATTCAGGGGCTACGTATAGCATTTTAGTTTTTCCAGATAATATATCTGCTTTTACCTGATTGACTTCTGTTTTATTTAATGAAGAATTTAAAACATGAGCTACACCTACATCAGACCCCATACTTCTGATGGCATCTACTTGATTTTTCATTAAAGCAATAAGTGGAGAAACCACAATAGCCGTTCCGTCTAAAACCAATGCAGGCAATTGATAACATAATGATTTACCTCCACCTGTTGGCATAATTACAAAGGTATTATTACCAGAAATAATACTTGTAACTACTTTTTCTTGTAAACCTTTAAATTGTGAAAATCCAAAGTATTTTTTTAACTCTTTGTATAAATCTATATTCTGTTCTTTCATGAAATAATGGGTTGAACTTATAAACAAATAATTTTAGACAATTATTATTTGAATTTTGTCTAAATTTGCAATCATAAAGATACAACTATTCTTTAAAAACAAAAATATAATTCATTTAATTTTGAATACAACACAAACTATCTTAGAAAACGCAAAGCAATCTATCCTGTCTCAAAGTGAAAGTATTGCGAAACTTACTCAATATCTTACTGAAGATTTTGCCAAAACAGTTCAATTAATTTTCGATTCCAAAGGACGATTAGTAGTTACTGGTATTGGAAAAAGTGCCATTATTGCTCAGAAAATTGTAGCGACATTAAATTCAACTGGCACACCATCTATATTTTTACACGCTGCTGAAGCCATTCACGGCGATTTAGGAATGATTCAAAAAGGCGACGTTGTTTTATGTATTTCAAAAAGTGGAAATAGCCCTGAAATTAAAGTTTTGGCACCAATTATCAAAAATTTTGGTACAACATTAATTGGTATGACGGCTAATCCAAGTTCGTTTTTAGCTACTTCTTCCGATTTGGTTTTATTAGCTCACGTAGATGACGAAAGTTGTCCGCTTGGTTTAGCTCCTACAAATAGCACCACTGCTCAATTGGTTTTAGGTGATGCAATAGCAATTTGTTTGATGAAAATGAGAGGTTTTCAAGCAGAAGATTTTGCCAAATATCATCCAGGTGGTGCTTTGGGTAAAAAATTATTGTTGCGTGTAAAAGATATGTTAGATACTACACACGCGCCGCAAGTAGCTCCAAATGCTACTATTAAAAAAGTAATTATGGAGATTTCTGAAAAACGTTTAGGTGTTACCGCTGTTGTTGAAAATGAAATTGTAATCGGAATTATTACAGATGGTGATATTAGAAGAATGTTGACTGATAGAGATTCGTTTTCAGATTTAACCGCACAAGATATTATGACTAAAAATCCGAAATCAATTGCTTCAACGGTTTTAGTATCAGAAGCTTTAGATGTGTTAGAAGATAATAAAATTACTCAATTGATGGTGATTGACAATGGAACATACAAAGGCGTGTTGCATTTACACGATATTTTAAAAGAAGGAATTGTATAATGGCAAAAAAGAACAAAAAAAACATTAACGAAATGACTTTTTTAGATCATCTTGAGGAATTAAGATGGTTGTTAGTGAGAAGTTCGGCTGCTATTTTAACAGGTGGAGCCGTTGCTTGGTTTTTTAATGATTTTATCTTTCAAACCATCATTTTCGGACCTATGAAAGGTGATTTTATTACCTATCAGTTTTTTTGTGATTTGGCAAATAAATATGATTTAGACAAAAGTTTTTGTGATGCTACTCTGAATTTCAGCATTCAAAATACCGAAATTGAAGGGCAAATTTCTTTATTAGTGTGGACGTGTATTACTGCAGGATTTATAATAAGTTTTCCTTATATTTTATTACAATTTTGGAATTTTATTAGTCCGGCATTATATAAAAAAGAAAAAAGAAATGCAGTGAAATTTATAGTTATTTCCTCTTTGTTATTCTTTTTAGGCGTGTTATTTGGTTATTTTGTATTGACACCGTTATCGTTGAATTTTTTATCAACATTTACCGTTTCTGATGTAATTAAAAATGATATTAATGTCAATTCTTATATCGGAACCGTGAAAACCACCACTTTAGCTACTGGTTTAATTTTCGAATTACCAATTATAATTTATTTTTTATCCACTTTAGGGTTGGTAACCCCTTCCTTTTTAAGAGAATACAGAAAATGGGCGTATGTAATTATCTTAATTATTGCTGCAATTGTAACACCACCAGATGTAATTAGCCAAGTTATAGTCACAATCCCGTTAATTATACTTTACGAAATTAGTATTTTTATTAGTGCTTTTATTTTTAAGAAAAACAACAAATCAATAACCACAACATAATGAGTGATTTAATTTCCGAGTTTAACGACTATCGTGCTAAAATGAATGAAAAATTATTAGCCGATGATAATAAAGTAATTAAAAGAATTTTCAATTTAGACACCAACGCATATAGCGAAGGTGCGCTTGATGTGAAAACTAAAGAATTATTAGGATTAGTAGCTTCAGCGGTTTTACGTTGTGATGATTGTATAAAATATCATTTAGAAACGGCTTATAAAAACGGAGTAAATCGCACAGAAATGATGGAAGCTATGAGTATTGCCACTTTAGTTGGTGGTACAATCGTAATTCCGCATTTGCGTAGAGCTTATGAGTTTTGGGAAGCGTTGGAAGAAGCAGGAACTAAATAATTGTTAATTTGTATAATCGTTTATTTGAATATTCGTTTATTTGTAAAAAATAACTTAGCCACTTTGTAACTTAGTTACTTAGAAACTCATAGAAAAAATGAAATTAAGAGCCGAAAATTTAGTTAAAACATACAAAAAAAGAAGTGTAGTCAAAGGCATTTCAGTTGAAGTAAACCAAGGAGAAATTGTGGGTTTATTAGGCCCAAATGGTGCTGGAAAAACAACTTCTTTTTATATGATTGTAGGTTTAGTAAAACCAAATTCTGGAAATATTTATTTAGACGATATGAATATTACCGATTTTCCTATGTACAAAAGGGCTCAAAATGGAATTGGTTACTTGGCACAAGAAGCCTCTGTTTTTAGAAAATTGAGTATAGAAGATAATATTTTGTCGGTTTTACAATTGACAAATTTGACCAAAGCGGAACAAGAAGCCAAAATGGAAAGCTTAATTGAAGAGTTTTCATTAGGTCATATTCGTACAAACCGTGGTGATTTATTATCAGGTGGCGAACGAAGAAGAACTGAAATTGCTCGTTGTTTAGCTACGGATCCGAAATTTATTTTATTAGATGAACCGTTTGCAGGTGTTGACCCAGTTGCTGTTGAAGATATTCAAAGAATTGTAGCACAATTAAAAAACAAAAATATCGGGATTTTAATAACCGACCATAACGTACAAGAAACATTAGCCATTACAGACAAAACCTATTTAATGTTCGAAGGTGGTATCTTGAAAGCAGGAAAACCAGAAGAATTAGTGGAAGATGAAATGGTTAGACGGGTATATTTAGGTCAGAATTTCGAATTAAGAAAAACAAAAATCGACTTTAATGCTTCAAAAGAAGTTGAGTTAGATAAGTAACTAAACACATAGACATATAGATTTTTTTTTTACACCACGTTTGTCACGCTGAAAGCGTCTCAACTGTAATTGACAAAATTGAGTAAATAGTGTGCGTGAGATCCTTTCAAGATGACAAGATTGTGTTTAATTCGTCATTAAGACGCAGGGAAATATCTTCCTTATACAAATTTAAGTAAATGCAATGATTAAAAAATCTGTATAAACCGATTAAAATCCATATTATCCGCGTACCTATATCATATGAAAAATCCTTCAAAAGAACAATTAGAAGCTTGGCGCAAAGACCCAAATAATTGGAAATGTGGCGTGTTTTATTATAATCCAGAAGACGAAAGATTATTACCGCCAAAAAGAGAAGCTTGGATGGGCTGGACCACTAACTTTGCCAATTCAAAATCTGTTGCGTTATTAATTGCTATTATTTTTTTAATCGTATTTTCTATGGCATTTTTACCCAAAAAATGGATTATTTAATACACACTTCTTTCAAATCTTCAACGTTTCCATTAAAAACATTGACATCTACTAATTCATTAACGCCGTGAAGTTTTGCTTTCTCAGTAAATTGCCACATTAAATAATCATCTTCAATTTTTTCTTTCCAAGGATTGTAGTTTGCTATCCAAAATAAGTAGTCTGGGAAATCGTCTCGCAAAAAATCTTCAAAATATTTTTCACCCGTATATATTATAGGTTTAACTCCGTACTGTTTTTCTACTATTGTTAACCAATTTTGTAAACCTTCTTTTAGTTTGTCCATCGATTGCCCTTTAGGCATTTTTTCAATATCTAAAATTGGCGGTAAATGTCCTTTCCGTAATTTGACATTCTTAATAAAATTTTTGGCTTGATCAGTAGAGTTTTCATCGGGACGGTAATAATGATATGCGCCTTGAATATAAACAGTTGATGATAAATTTTTCCAATTTTTCTTGAAATTTCTATCTACTTTTTTACTTCCGGCTGTGGCACGAACCACTACAAACTTAATTTCAAATTGCTCCTCAATAGCTTCAAGATTTTCCCAATCAATAGTGCCTTGATATTGAGAAACATCTATACCGAAAATTTTACCTTCGTGATTGGCTACGATTTCATTTATGCGTTTATCTTCTAATTTTCTCTGATTTGCAGTTAATGTGGCGTGTTTGTATTTAAATCCTAAGTAATATAGAACCACATCTTTTTTCTGATACACGAAAACAATCGTACACAATAACAAAAAAAGTCCAAGAATCCATTTGAAAGATTTAGGACTAATTAAAGTTTGTTTTTTTCTTTTAGAAGTGTATTTTCTTCTGGTTGCCATTTATTATTTTTAATTGAAATTAAAGTTTCAAAATAATTTTAAGTTTCAAAAACTATCATTTATGTATTGATTTACTTACTTTTTCAAAATTATCTTTTGGGTAAAATTTCCATTTTTAGTTTCTAACTTAATAAAATAAATTCCATCATTTAACCCATTTAAATCGAAACTGTTTTTTATAACATTTTCTTCGCTCGTAATCATTCTCCCTAGATTGTCAAAAACACTAATTTTGTTAATCAAGCTTTTATCATAATTAAATTCAATTATACCAGTAGTTGGATTAGGAAATAAAGCAAAATTTTCTGTATACTTTTCAAAACTAGTAACATCTAAAAAATTAACAGTTGATGTTGGTCCTGCTAAAAAATAATCACAAACTGTTGATGACACAGAATGAAAAACACTAACATTAATTGTATAACTTGCACTATTTGCAATTGGTATAAAAAAATCGTTACTCATTTGGTAAACAGGTTGCAATACATTAAACCAATAACAGACAGATAAATTAATTGTATTTCCAATAATTGTATAAGTATTACTTAAATAACCAGCTCCGTTATATGTTGTAACCAATAAATTTACATTTATACCACCACTTACAGAAGATGGCGTAATTTGATTAATTTGAATTGATTGGGAATAACTTGATGAAAAATTCAATACTAACAATAAAAAAAACAATCTCATTTTCATATTATTTACTTCTTAAATTCCTAATTTAATTAGCTAAAACAGATTTCACAAGTAGTAAAAATAACTAAACTTTCTTGCCCATCTTATTATTTGCAACAGATAAAATTACATATAATAAAATAATAATCGGAATGGCAATGAATTCTAACAAAACAATTAAAATCAAAGAAAGGATTAAAAATACGACTTGCATTTTATATTTTTCCCAACTGAAACTTTTTACTTTTAATGAAAATAAAGGAATTTCTGCATTTAATAAGTACGAGCTTAAAACTGTAACCCCTACTAAAACATAAGGATTACTTAAAAAATCAACCAACCATTCAAATTCCGAATGAAATTGAATCATTGGAATACTCATAATTAACAAAGCATTTGCTGGTGTTGGCAGACCAATAAACGAATCCGTTTGACGCGTATCTACATTAAATTTTGCCAATCTATAACAAGACGCTAAAGTGATTAAAAATCCTAAATACGGAACAACACCCATATAATACGTGTCTTCTGTTAAATTATATTGCGATTGGTTTTCCTGAATATCTGCTAACATTTTATACATTACCAATCCTGGTACCACGCCACTTGTCACCATATCTGCTAAAGAATCCAATTGTAAACCAATTGGGCTTTGTACTTTCCAAATTCTGGCGAAAAAACCATCCCAATAATCAAAGAAAATTCCCAAACAAACCAATGAAAAAGCTTCATTATAATTCCCGTTAAATGCGTGGATTAATGCCAGTAAACCTGCTAATAAATTCAACAAAGTGATGGTATTTGGAATGTGTTTTTTGATACTCATTAAGTAATGTTTTTATTATTATGAATTTTCTATAGCAAATGTAAACAATAAAATGAAAGAATTTGAGTTTATTAAAGAAGAAATTATGATATTTGTTGTTAGATTTAAATGATTTGAAAAAAATAATAGTATTCATCGGGTTGCTGACTTCCACGTCATTTTTCGGACAAACTATTCGTAAATATTCCAACGAATTTTTAAACATTGGAGTGGATGCGGCAGCGTTAGGAATGAGTAATGCGGTAACCGCTCAAACTTCTGATGTAAATTCTGGATATTGGAATCCAGCAGGGATTTTACAATTGGAAGACAAACAAATTGCTTTAATGCACGCGAATTATTTTGCCAATATTGCACAATATGATTACGCAGGTTTTGCTATGCCAATTGACGACCGAAGTGCTTGGGGAATTTCTTTAATTCGTTTTGGGGTAGATGATATTTTAAATACCACACAATTAATTGACAGTCAGGGTAATATTGATTATAATCGCATTTCACTTTTTTCTACTGCAGATTATGGCGTAACATTTTCATACGCCCGAAAATTACCAGTACAAGGTTTTAATTATGGTGTAAATGCAAAAGTAATTCGAAGAATTATTGGCGACTTTGCCTCTTCTTGGGGTTTCGGATTTGATGTAGGATTACAATTTCAAAATAAAAACGATTGGAAGTTTGGTTTGATGTTACGAGATATCACCACAACATATAATACTTGGACCATCAACGAAGAAGAATATGAGAAAATAAAAAATGCTGTTCCAGGAGAAAACCAAGAATTACCTGAAACCAGTGAAATTACGTTACCAAAAGCACAATTTGGATTGTCAAAAAAATTCGAATTTCATTACGATTATACCTTAACAACGGCTGCCAATTTGAATATGGAATTTGCACAAACAAATGACATTATTTCTACTAGTATGGTAAGTATTAGTCCTGCAGTTGGTTTTGAATTCGGATATATTGATTTGGCTTTTTTAAGAGCTGGCGTTGGGAATTTTCAACAAATCACACAAATTGACAATACAAATAAAGTAAGTTTTCAACCTAATATTGGCTTAGGATTTAAATACAAAGGCATTCAAGTAGATTACGCCTTAACTGATTTAGGAAATCAAAGTGCGGCACTATATTCTAATGTGTTTTCTGTAAAAGTGGATTTAGGAATTTTTAGAAGATAATTTTTTGAGAATATAGAGAATAGAATATAGATATTAGACTTTTAGTAGTCGTTAAAAACACATATAATATGCTAAAAAAATTACTTTTCTTACTACTTCCCATTATTGGTTTTTCTCAAAACATAATTTTATCAGACAATGCTAAAGTTAGTATTTTAACTTGCGGAACGGCGCCAGTTTCTTACGCTATGTATGGACACACTGGAATTCGAATTACAGATAATGTAAATCAAATTGACGTGGTGTATAATTATGGTGCGTTCGATTTTTCGACACCAAATTTTATGATGAAATTTGTAAAAGGTGATTTGCAATATTTTGTAACAAGCGAAAATTACTACGATTTTGAATATAATTACAAATTAGACGGAAGAAGTATTGTAGCTCAAGAATTAAATTTAACTACAGCACAAAAACAACAACTTTTGAATGAACTCAACAGTAGTTTAACTTCCGAAGAACGTTTTTACACCTATAAATTTATTGATAAAAATTGCACAACAATGGTTGTAGATAAAATTAATAAAATTTTAGGCGAAGAAATTCTAAAACAACCGAAATCAGAGCAAAGTTACAGAGAAATTTTATATCCGTATATGTCGGATTTTTATATGAAATTAGGGATTCAAATTATTTTTGGAACGAAAGTAGACCAACCCGCTACTCGCCTATTTTTACCTTTAGAATTTGAAAAAGTATTAAATACTGCCACTCAAAATGGAAAAAAAATCGCAAAACCTTCTGAAATTTTAAATGAACAAACTGTCACAACGACGTTATCCTACTTAAATTCTATTTATTCATTATTAGCTGCGATTGTAATTTTGATTTTAATAAACAAAAAAGGCATACAAATTATCTATTTCATTTTCGCAGGGTTATTAGGACTATTTTTTAGTTTAGTGGGGTTTTATTCGTTACACGAAGAAATTCTATGGAATTACAACATCTTATTATTCAATCCGTTACTATTGTTGTTTGCTTATTTTTATTTGAAAAAGAATACTCCAAAAACCATTTTATTTGGTCAAATTTGTATGGCGCTCACAATGGTTTATTTGGCTTATATTGTAAACAAAGTGCAAGTATTCATAGTACTACCAATCATCGCGTTGCACCTGTTTTGGTTGATTAAAATTGTAATAAAATATAAAAAGATAAAACTCAATAGTTTTTCATAAATTATTAAATAAAAAAACGCCAAGCTTTCACTTGGCGTTTTTCGTTTATATGTACTATAAATTAATTCGTTAATAATTTATGCGAAGGCGCAAACTTAGTTAAGTTAATACCTTCTACTGCTTTTTTGTATTCTTCAATGGTTGGTGTTCTTCCTAAAATTGTA
>Ga0208595_1000353_pt1 | contig 17812 bp, 19 predicted proteins | sample LakMenEpi28Jun11_FD_150742 | JGI IMG/M metagenome (GOLD analysis project Ga0208595, IMG submission 150742) | Freshwater microbial communities from Lake Mendota, WI - 28JUN2011 deep hole epilimnion (SPAdes) | ecosystem: Environmental > Aquatic > Freshwater > Lake > Epilimnion/Euphotic zone ...
GATTGCGGGTGCTTTACCGCCTAGTTCTAGGTGTACGCGCTTTACGTCTATGGCCGCGGTTTTGGCCACTTCCATTCCGGCACGAACCGAACCCGTGATGGCAACCATTTGCGGGGTCTTGTGTTCGACCAATGCTTTTCCGGTGGTGCGATCGCCAACCACAACGTTGAAGACTCCCTTTGGTAAAAACTCGGACGCAATCTCGGCCATCAGCAGTGTGGTGGCCGGGGTGGTGTCGGATGGCTTCAAAACGATGGTATTTCCGGCTGCAATCGCCGGGGCAAACTTCCAGGTCGCCATGACCATCGGATAGTTCCAGGGAGTGATCTGACCGATTACACCAATTGGTTCGCGTCGAATCGATGACGTGTGGTTACGCGTGTATTCACCCGTGGCTCGACCTTCGAGATTTCGCGCCGCTCCGGCAAAAAAACGAATTTGGTTCACGATGTTGTTTACCTCGTGAGGAATCATGAACGAGCGCGGCTTTCCGGTGTCACGGCTTTCGGTGTCGGCTAGATCTTCCGCTCTGGCTTCGAAGGCATCGGCAATCTTAAGAAGAGCCAGCTGGCGTTCGGCCGGGGTTGATAGCCGCCACGACTCGAAGGCCTTTTCAGCAGACTTAAACGCAACATCAACGTCGGCCGCACTGGAAATCGGAGCTTCGGCGTAAACCTTTCCGTCTGCTGGGTTGAAAATGTCCATCGCCTCGGCAGCAATCGGCTCGCGGTACTCGCCGTTGATGAAGTTTTGTAATTTGATGGTCATTAGTGACCCGGGCGACCTTGGCTCATCAGATACATTCCGATGGCCAACTGGGCACGGTGCAGGCGTGAAACCAATTCACTTTGGCGAATGCAGAGTGCTTGCGAAACGTCGCTCATGGTGCGCTTCTCGTATAAGACCCCCATGGCAACCGCTGCCAGCGGCTCTGGAAGGGTGTCGATCGCTGCCTTCAACGTGGCGGCCGGCATTTTCGAAGTGTCGGGCAGTTCGCCGTCGTCCTCGAATGAAATGTCGAGATCAAAGAATGATGACATGTGTTCCTCTCTATCTTTCAAAGTTCTTTCGGTAGCCCTGAACCACCGAACGTAAACCAATTCCGGCAGCTCCTACCAACTGGTCGCCTCGGTAATACTCAAACACACAATCGCCGTCGATACTTCCCTCGACAAGTTTGTTGCTATCGGCTAGTGCCAATAAGCCGAAGGCCAGAATGTGAACGTCAAACTGGTCAGACCAGAACGAAGGAATCGGTCGGAATGATTCTTCGGTTGAACCGGTGGCTATAGCGTTGCCAACATACTTCGCGCATTCACTGGGAATGTTCCAGTGCTCAACCCGGCGGGGAACATCGTCAAAAATCGGGTTAGGAAATCGCACCACGTCGCCAACTCCCCAAACGTTGCTCCAACTTCCACCTGAAGCCCGAACCCCGCGAAGACTCTGATCGCAGAGCAGCCCGTCGGAGACGTCAATGTCGTTTCCTTCGAGCCATTCGGTGTTGGGCAGGCTACCGATTGCTTCGATGAAGACTTCGCAGGGAAGTTCTGTTCCGTCATCTAGCATCACCGCCTCGATACGAGCAGGTCCAACCAGGTCGGCGACCGAGCGCTTCATGAGAAATTGCACACCCTCGGCTTCTTGTCTTCGCTGCAGCTCGTGAGCCAAGTCGTTTCCAAGCGGACGAAGCATCGGCACAGTTCCAGGTGCCACGATGGTTACTTCACAGCCAAGTTTGCGAGCGGTTGCGGCGGTTTCGCAGCCGATAAAACCAGCTCCTAATACAACGACTCGTGCTCCTGGCTGCAGAGCTGAGCGCAAACCCATGGCGTCGTCGAGGGTTCTAATAATGTGGCGGCCGGCATGAATGTTGTTTGGATAAACCTGTCGCTTCGGCCTAAGGCCGGTCGCCACAATTAGCTCGGAATACTCAAAGACTTCGCCGTCGTCGGTCGTGATCGTGCAGTTTTCCAGATCAGCTGAAACTACTCTGCGACCAAGCACCCAGCCGACATCGGCAGTTGCTGCTTTCTGCGGGAAGACCACGGTTTCGTGGCTAACTGCCTCCCCGGCCAGAACCTCTTTCGACAGCGGAGGGCGGTTATAGGGCGCCCACGTTTCGTCTCCGATGATCGTGATTGCTCCGACGTAGCCGAACCGCCTAAGAGCTTCGGCCGTGCGCAAGCCGCCCAGCGAGGCGCCCACGATCACTACCGGTTTAGTCATCGAATTAGTCGACGATTTGAATTGCCTGCATTGGGCAGACGTCTACAGCAGCTTCCACGTTTCCGCGTTCGCTGTCTTCTGCGGTTGCGGTGTATTCAAGCTTGTCGTCGTTGTTTAGTTTGAACACATCAGGTGCTTCAAAAACACACATGCCGTAGTGCTGGCATTTGTTCATGTCGACGTTGATTTTGATCATTTACTTTTCCTCCACGGTAGATGGGTACAGGTCTTTGGATGGGGTGCGAATTCCACGGAATTCCCAGTCGCCACCCATTGCAGTTGAAACCACTTCTTCGCTCTCGGTTGGCTGCGCGCCAACGTCTTCGCGAATAGCGGTTGGTCCGGTGACGATGTGATTAGTTAGGCGGCCGAGGCCCTCAACTTCAACTTCCACCACGTCTCCTGGGAAAACCGGGCGGCTGTTGGCTGGTGTGCCCGAGTAGAGCATGTCGCCGGGCAGCAGGGTGATGGTGCGAGCGATGTCGGCAACCAGGTAGTGCATGTTCCACTCCATGTTGTCGGTGTTGTCGTCTTGAACAACTTTTCCATTGACGATGGTCTGAATGCGCTTGTTGCGGAAATCCCAGTCGGTAACCATCCCAGGACCTACCGGAGCTAGGGTGTCTGAGCCCTTAACGCGCAGCATCGAACCGGCGTCGGTGTCGCGGAAGTCGTGCAAACCGAAGTCGTTTCCCACCGAGTAACCGGCAATGTAGTCGCCGGCTTCCTCCGGAGAAATATTCCGACAGGTCTTGCCGATGATGATCACAATTTCACCCTCGTAGTTGAGCCACTTGCAACCCTCCGGGCGAACCACAGCTGCGTTGTGAGAGTTCAGCGCGGTGGTTGGCTTTAGGAAATAGGTCGGCGCCGGAGGCAGCTTGGTCAGGAACTCTTTGGTGCGGCTGTCGTAGTTCAGGTGCACAGCGACAATCTTGGTGGGTTCGCTAGGCGCTAGGTGCACGGCGTCTTTGATCGCAATCTTGCGGCCGTCCGGGGCAACCAGCTCTTCGCCGACTCGTTCAACCTGCAACGGGTAGCCGTCGAGGAGAATTCTTCTAAATTCAGTCACGGGAGAGGGTCACGTCCTTAGGTTTAGGGAATCCGCCTTCTTGGGCGGGGAACCAGTAGTGAACCTGACCGGTACCGATCGAGTTCTCGTATTCGCTGTAAAGCTCACCCTTAGACTTCCAGGCTTCCTCACCGAGGGCGCCGGCCATAGCGAGGTAGTGGTAGAAACCAGCCTCAGGCTTGTATTTCTTGAAGTTCGGGAAATCTTCCAGGACGGCGGCGTGGTTTCCTTCTTCAAACCAAGCCATAACCTTCTTGTCGTATTCGTATGCTTCTGGCGTGAAGATGTGTTTTGGATTACTTGCTTCGTGCTTTCGCAGTTCGCGCAGCGGCCAGAAGGTGTGGGAAAGTGCACCAGATGCCAGGATTAGAACCTTTCGGTCACTGTCGCGAATCGCCTCGCCAAGAGCGCGCCCGGCACGAATGAAGTCTTCCGGGGTTCCGGTCTGGCAAACCGACATCGAAATCCATGCCTTGTCGTCGAGCCCGCGTCCCAGGTAGTGCCAAAGGTTGACGGTGGCATAGAAGATCGGCAGGTGTGGGTCGGAAATCGGGGTAATCCAAGTTCCGTTCTTCTCGTCGTACTTGCTAAGCGATTTAGCTAGCTCTGGGTCGCCCTTGATGGCGTAAGGAATCTGAGTCATTCCCCGAGGTAGTTCCTCCGAGGTGAACAGTCCGGAGCGTTCGGCAGCGGAGGTAACTACGAACTCGACGGTGGTAGCCCAGTGGCTGTCGAGAACCACCACGGTGTCGTAGTCCATGGTCTCGAAGATGTCTTTTCGCAGTTTCTTCAGCCCTGGAACGAGGCTAAGCTCTTCACCCTCGTTCAGATCTTTGCGAACCGCCTCGGGGAGCATGATTGTTGGCACGTGTGCCAATAGTGCTGCACCTACTACTTCACCCATTTTTTATTCCTTCCATCCGTTTGGAGCAAATACGGTGTTCTTTACATCGGCGTAGAAATCAAACGACCACACGCCGCCCTCACGGCCGATGCCGCTCTTCTTTGAGCCACCGAATGGTGCTCTGAGGTCTCGCACGAAGAAGCAGTTCACCCAGATGGTTCCTGCCACCAATTCGGCAGTTACTCGGTCTGCTCTTTCGCGGCTGCCGGTAACCACGGTTGCTGCAAGCCCAAATTCGGTGTCGTTGGCCATCCGCACGGCCTCTTCATCGCTGGCGAAGGTTTGCATGCAAAGCACCGGCCCGAAAATTTCGGCTGTGACTATTTCGCTTCCAGGAGCGGGGTTCAACACCAGCGTCGGGTTGAAATAAAGGCCACCGAGCTCTTCGTTCGGTGTTCCACCGAGCACGATGTTGGCTCCCTCGCTCTTGGCGCGGTCTACGAAACCCTTCACGCGGTCGAAGTGCACCTGGTGAATCTGAGGGCCGATTTCGGTTGCTTCGTCTCGCGGGTCGCCCTGCTTTACCTGCAGTGCGCGCTCGCGGAATTTTTCCGAGAAGGCGTCCACGATGTTTTCGTGAACCAGAATTCGAGTACCCGATAGACAAACCTGTCCGGCGTTGTCGTATTGCTCAACCGCGATGGTTGCGGCGAGGTCCAAATCTGCGTCTTCGAAGATCACCAGCGGGCTCTTGCCACCGAGTTCGAACGACACTGGGGTTAGGTTTTCGGCCGCAGCTTTGGCAATCAATTTTGCGGTTGGAACCGATCCGGTGAACGCTACGCGCGAGATGTCTTTGTGTGCCACCAGAGCCGCACCGGCCACTGAGCCGTGCCCCTGAATCACGTTGAAAACCCCGGCTGGGATACCAGCCTGCTTGGTGAGGTCTGCGAAGTAACTCGCCGACATCGGAGTCCACTCGGCCGGCTTGAGAACCACGGTGTCACCGGAGGCTAGGGCTGGTCCGATTCGCCAGGTGGCAAGCATGAGAGGTGCGTTCCAAGGAGTGATGATTGCGGTGACGCCTGAAGGGTCCCAGGAAACCACATTGGTGTGACCTCGGGTTTCAAAGTTTGGGTGGTGCAAATCGTTTATGGCGTAGTCGGCGAAGAATCGAATATTCATCGCAACGCGTGGCATAACGCCGCGACGGTGTGAGCGCAAAAGGGCTCCGTTATCGAGAGTCTCTATCTGCGAAAGAGTTTCGACATTTGCTTCGATTAGGTCGGCTAATTTGTGTAGCAGTTCTCCGCGACCTTTGGGGCCGAGCTTCGACCACGCTGGAAAGGCAGCCTTGGCGGCAGCTACAGCCGCATTTACCTCTTCAACTCCGGCGCTGGAGAAGTCTCCCAAGAAACTTCCGTCGATCGGGGAGGTGTTTTTGTTGGTTTCTGCCGAGGCAACACGCTCGCCGTTTATGTAGTGGCGGGTGTCGATGCTCGCGCCGGCAATTTCAATGCTGGTCAACGCCTGGCTCCTTCGTCAGAATACTCAACGAACAATATTCGTTCGGTTACTAATGATTTACTTTATGGCATAGTTAGACCTAGAATTCACTGAATTTATAACAATTTGGAGATGAGCCAATGCCAGAACCACGCAGACCACGCATCGCCATCCTCGGGCGCTTTGCGGAAGGCACCTCGGTTACTCGCTACGCGGGCGTGGTTAATGCAAGAAGGCTACTGGAGTTGGTCTGGGAGGCCGGCGGTGAGCCACTTACACTGCTGCCCGTTTCAGGCAGCGACTGGTCGAAGCGCCTGAAAGACATCGACGGCGTATTAATGCCCGGTGGCTCTGATTTGAATCCGGAACGATATGGGGAAGCACCAAGTTCCGATCACATCTATGGCGTAGACGATTTTCAGGACGAAGTGGATCTAGACCTCGTGAATTACGTTTTCGAAAACGGCATCCCGCTGCTTACTATTTGCCGCGGCACCCAAGTGACGAACGTCGCCCTCGGCGGAACACTGCTTCAGCACATGTCGGAACCCCACCTAAACCACCTGGCCACCGTGCAGTTCAGCGCCAACACCCAAGAGCTTGGTCTAAGCCGCCCGAACCTGGAGGCTTCCTGCTACCACCATCAGATTTTGAAGGAGCTGGGTCGCGGTGTTATTCCAATCGCCCACGCAGCTGAGGGTCATGTGGAAGCCGTGCGCTATGACACCGCCAAGAATTGGGCTTTCGGTCTGCAATGGCACCCCGAAGACAACTACGACCAGGACGCAGCGCAATTAGAGATTTTGCGAGCCTTTATCGATGCGGCTAGAGGCTAGTTTTCTTTTGGCGCTTCGGTTAGCTCGGTGATCTTGCGAAGACCGTCGGCCACCACTGGTTGAGCTTTCTCGCTCAGAGCTGAGGCCACGAACTGTTCCTGCTTATTGAAGAGTGGGAATAGCTGTTCCATTAGTTTTCGGCCCTTTGGCGTCATCGAAACAACTACCAAGCGACCATCTCCCTGGCTTCGCTTGCGCGAAGAAAGCCCACGTTTTTCTAATGTGTTGAGAACCCCGGTGAGAGTGGCTTTTGAGAACCCAGCTTCGGCCGCAATTTCGCGTGTCTCAATGTTTTCCCAGATCCAAACAACCCAGAGCACCACGAACGCCGACCATGAAAGGTCGTGAGCAGCCAGCACACTGCGTTCCAAATGGTTGCGAACAGCCGATGCGGCTCGAAACAGGTTAGAGGTGACGGCCATGGCCTGGAAATCGATGTCCATGCCGGCAAGACGCTCGTCGACGTGACGTTCGGTTTCCCGAAGTGTGTGTGCGCCGGCCATTTCTTCTCTTTTCGTATTGTTCCTTCTAGTGAACATTCAATTTTCTCAGAGAATTGCGTTTTTAAATAACAATTCGAACATTGTTGCCAAATTCCACTATTTACGGTTTAGATTGTTCGTATCCAAACAATCTAGGAGTAAACATGTCTTCAGCGGAGAAGATTAATCTCGCAGACCTGGACCTTTTTGAAAAAGGCGCACCTTGGGAAGAGTTCAAAACCCTTCGAAATGAAGACCCGGTTCACTGGAACGAGGAAGAAGCCCCGAACAGCGGTTTCTACTCGGTGATGAAGTATCACGACATCGTAAAAGTACTTCGCGACTCGGAAACTTTCACCTCGGAACGTTTCACCAACCTTGAAGAAGTGGATGCCGAGCAGGAAGAGGCACGTCGTTCACTGCTGGAAACCGACGGCACTCGTCACCGCGCCCTGCGTCGTCTGCTTCAGGGGCAGTTCACGCCAGCGGCGGTTGGCAGGTACGAGACATTCCTTCGCGGGCTAACCGCCACCACCCTAGACAACGCATTCGCCAAAGGCGAGTTCGACTTCGTCACTGAAGTTTCTGCGGATTTCCCGATCAACGTTTTGGTGAAATTGCTCGATGTGCCAGAAGAAGACTCCGGTCAGCTAATCGACTGGGGAAACCGCATGATTGGATTCGACGACCCAGAGCACGCGGATGTTTTGATGGCCGACCCAGAAAGCGAAAAGTACCGCCTCGTTCCGTTTAAATCTCCCGCTGCGCTCGAAGTGTTTGAATACGGCGACGCGCTTGCTCGCGAACGTCGAGGCAAAGATGGAATCGACCTAGTTTCCGTTTTGGTTAACGGCGAAATGTCGGATGGCATTCCGCTGACCGAACGAGACTTCCACACCAACTTCCTGCTACTGGTTGTGGCGGGAAACGAAACTACCCGACACACCATTAGCCACACCATGCGCAATCTGATCCAGAACCCGGATCAGTTGGCGATTCTCCAGGAAGACCCCGAACTAATCCCATGGGCAGTTGAAGAGTTCCTTCGCTACGCGAGCCCGGTTTACCACTTCCGTCGCACGGTAACCAAAGACACCGAGATTGGCGGCGTTAAAGTTCGCGAAGGCCAGAAAGTAGTCCCGTTCTTTGCTTCTGGAAACCGTGACGAAGCTGTTTTCGACCGCGGCGACGCATTCGACGTTTTGCGCAATCCAAATGAGCACATGACTTTCGGCCGAGGCGGCCCTCACATGTGTCTAGGAAACGCGCTTGCTCGAATCGAGTTGCGAGTGATGTTTGAAGATCTAATCTCTCGAATCGACAAGGTGGAAATGACCGCGCCGATCGACTACCTGCGTTCGAATTTCGTGCACGGAATCAAGCGCATGCCGGTGAAGGTAACTCTTCGTTAGATAAGCCCCGCAACATCGCGTAGGAAGCCGTCAATCAGCGAGTTTGTTCTCGCGGTGGCGGCTTCTTCGTAGGCGTAGGTCTGAGCCATCATCACATCTGGGTCCTGGCCATCTTTCTCAACCAATTCACGCCCGTCCCAGTCGAGCCAACCCTGAAGAGCCGAACCAATTAGCTCCGGGTGGAATTGCAAAGCCAGAGATTTATTCAAGATAAAAGCTTGCGAGGCAAATGGGTTTCGCGCGATCTCCGTTGCGCCCGGAGGAACGACCCAGCGGTCGTAGTGGAACTGGAACCAGGGGCCACTTGGCACGATTTCCGGCCGATCCGTCCAAACGTCTTTCCAGCCGATTTCGCATGCCGGAGCGCGCCCGACCGAACCTCCCATTGCACGAGCAATCAACTGCCCGCCGAAGCAGATTCCGAGCACCGGCTTGTTGGTTTCAACGGCGGTGCGAATCCAGTCGAGTTCCGGCTGAAGCCAGTTACCAATGCAGGCGTCGTCCCAGGCTCCCCAGGGGGCTCCGAGCGGAATAATTAGGTCGTAGTCGTCGAGGTTTGGGAACTCATAATGAACGTTTGGTTCGCGAAATGAGCTTTCTGGAACAACCAATTCTTCAACGATTTCGAAACCGTGATGACGCAGGCGATCGGCTACCGGCCCGGGCGGAGAAATGTGGTCGTGTTGAATGAAAAGTGCCTTCAAGTTGAACCGCCAATCTCAATTTGTAACCGAACGATTACGATTTATAAGTTTAGATTTATTCTCTAAACTAAGGCTAATAGAATTTCGTTAGGGCTCAAACGAAATTATGCGACAAAGGAGTTGCTTTGGCACACGATCTAAACAAATTGCGCGGCGAACTAAAAACACGCAACATTGATGTTCTTCGTTTTATTTACTCAGACATTCTTGGTATCGCCAGGTCTAAAGACATTCTGGTCAGCCAGCTCGACAAAGCAGCTCACAATGGTCCAGCTTTCTGCCAGGGTGTGTGGGTCACCACAGTGCGCGGCGATGTGCTGGAAGCCGGCAATATCGCTGCCGACGGTCTGCAAGACCTGGTTAGCCGAGTCGACCCTGAGACCATTACCGAGTTGCCCTGGGAGCCAGGCGTCGCTTACGCGATCGTTGATGCTTATAACCCAGACGAAACCGAGAACATGTTCTCGCCTCGCATGGTTCTCCAAAAGGTCATTAGAGGCTACGAAGCAATCGGGCTAGTGCCAGTGGTCGGCCCTGAACTAGAGTTCTACATCGCCAAAGCCACCGAAGATGGCGGCTTCACGCGCCAGCACGAACGCACCGGACAGGTCTATACCACCGGCTCAAATGTTGACCCGGATGGCACCTTCCTAGACCTTCTTCGCAACTTAGATCGAATGAATATTGGAGTGTTCGCGGGCAACCACGAATTCAGCCCGGCGCAATACGAAATCAATCTCTGGCACTCGCCAGCTCTAGATGCCGCAGACCGAACTTTCATGTTCAAGACCGCCATCAAAGACATCGTGAACCGCTCCGGCAAGATTGCAACCTTCATGGGTAAGCCTTGGTCAGATGAAGGTGGCTCGGGATTCCATCTCCACTTCTCGGTTACCGATATTGCCGGAACCAACAAAATGCACGATGGCAAGGGAAACCTCAGTGCCACGGCCAAGAGCCTCATCGCTGGGCTCACCGCCAACGCAAACGCCTTAACCGCGCTCACTAACCCAACCGTGAATTCGTTCAAGCGCCTCGGCCCAGACACCCTGGCTCCGTTCCGTGCAAACTGGGGTTACGACAACCGAAGCTGCATGGTTCGCATTCCGCCTGAGCGTGGCCAGGGCACGCGCCTAGAAGTTCGCGTCGGCGACGGCGCTGCCAACCCTTACTTGGTGATCGCTGGAATTTTGGCAGCTGGCCTAGATGGAATCACCAGAAAGCTTGATTGCCCCGCTGAGGCAGTCGGCATGGCCTACGACAACGAGGACGCACCGACTCTTCCAGGAACCTTCACCGAAGCGTTGGATCACCTCGAGGGAAACAACCACATGATGGAACAACTATCACCGCAACTCGTCGAAGCGTTTGTTGTTTTGAAGCGCAACGAAATCGAGCGCTACATCGCGGCACACCCGAACCACACCCGCGACGTAACCAAGTGGGAACTCGACGAATACCTAAGAGACTTCTAAGCCTTCATAGATGATAAAGAGAAATGCCCCTCAGCGATGAGGGGCATTTCTCTTTCGAACCTAAACTGCAGGATTAGACCGGTCGGAAACCAGTTTTCCACCGTTGAAAGTAGTTCCAACTTCACGGTAGTAGCCAGACAGAATCTTCTCCACCGGAAGAATTGACTTAAGTTCATCCCATTGCGAGTCGTGAAGCTCCAGTGTGGCGTCACCCTTCCAGGCCTGACCACCTTCGAAGTCGACACCGCTCATGGTGATGATTTGATCTAGCGAGTTGCCAGCACCTGGAGTTATCGATGGAACCCAGCGGTGGTGAAGCATCGGGTGCCCGTTTACGAAACCGTTCGTATCGCTTGGCTCGCGTAAAGTGACCACTGCGGAAGCTAGTCGGTGGTCGTAGGCCGCTAGTGAAGCACCAATCTTCGCACCCGCTTCAAGGCGAGGAGCCGCCTTGCCGAAGTTCATAACTCGAGTTACTCCCATCGAGCCGATCTTCTTTGGATAACCCTGGAAGAAACCTCTAGCTAGCGCAAAGTCTTTGGTAACCCAAATCGCGACACAGCGAGAGTAGGTCACTCCCTCGTACTTGCAGCGAACCACGGCAAAAGTCTCTAGATACTGAGAACGAAGCGGGTCGAGTAGTTCTTCTCCGCCGGTTGAGCAACTCTGCCAGTCGGCCCAAATCAGGGCAACAGCGCCAGGATTTTCATCGGCTAGTTCTAGTTCCGGAGGCAACATGTTGCGCACGTTCTGAGGATCGGTGAGATATTCAACCGTGACTAACGTCCCCGAGTAATACCAAGGCATGTTGGGCGCAATCGAGCTGTTACCACCTGGGGTTAGCGGGGCAAAGAAACCTTTTAGTTCAGACATAACAACAACACTAGCCAATTCGTTCGTTGCCAAACAATTACCTCCAAAAAGTCTTTATAACAATTCCGCAATAATCCCTAAAAAACGTGTGTAAAAGTTGCCCTAGGAGCAATTTAAAGCGCATTCTTAATAAATCGTTCGGAAGTGAACGAATCACTCAAAGAGGAGAAAATAATGGCATCTGAAAACAGCGACGGTCAGTCGCTCCGCAAAGGAAGACTCGGCGTAGCCGGAATCGTCTTCTTTGTTGTTGCCGCATCGGCCCCGCTTGTGGGCATGACTGGTGCTGTGCCAGTTGCGATGCTGGCAGGTAACCTGACTGGAACCCCTGGAACCTACCTTGCCGTAGGTCTCGCACTACTACTGTTCAGCGTTGGCTATGCAGCCATGAGCAACAGAGTCACCAATGCTGGCGCTTTCTTCGCCTACGTTGGTAAGGCATTCGGCCCTAAAGCCGGAGTAGCCAGCGCATTCGCATCGATCGTTGGATATGTAACTATCCAGTTAGCGATCTACGGATTCTTCGGTGGGCTAATGGCCGGTCAGATGGCTGCCTTTGGAATCAACGTTCCTTGGTATGTCTGGACACTGGTCGCGTGGGCTCTGGTTACCGGTCTTTCGCTACTCAGCGTCGACGTCGGTGCCAAGCTCCTCGGAACACTGATGATTGCCGAAGTTCTTAGCCTCCTTGTTGTTGCTGTTGCGATTCTCTCTAACGGCGGCCCAGACGGCGGAGTTAACATAGCTGCATCGTTCTCACCTGAAAACATCCTCATGGGTGGCATCACCGGTGGTGCTGGAATCGCGATCGCATTCGCATTCGCATCCTTCATCGGATTCGAAGCAACCGCAATCTACGGTGAAGAGTCAGTAAACCCAAAGAAGACAGTTGCCAAGGCAACCTATTGGGCTATCGGAATCATCACCGCTCTATTCGCAGTCGTTTCGCTAGCCATGGTTACTGGAATGGGTGTGGCAACGCTTCCAGACAAGATCATCGAGTACTCGTCGGTTGAGGGTGTTCCACTAGCCAACCCGGCTGGTGTGCTATTCGGTCTAACCGACGTCTACGTTGGTAACTGGCTAACTCAGATCATGGGCTGGCTTGTTGTATCGAGCCTGTTTGCTGGTTTGCTTGCATTCCAGAACGCAACCTCGCGCTACTTCTTTGCGCTAGGTCGTTCGGGAGTTCTCTCAAAGGGCTTTGCAAAGACCAACCCATCGGGAGCACCTCAGGCTGGCGTTATCTTGACCTCGGTTCTAGCTGCTGCGGTTATCGCCTTCTTCGCGGTAGCCGGTCTAGACCCAATCCTCAACCTCTTCTTCTGGATGAGCGCGATCACCGCTATCTCAATCTTCTTCGTGGAGATTTGGGTTAGCCTCGCGGTGGTTGCATTCTTCATGCGTGAAGGCGGAGAGAATGTCTGGAAGTCAAAGATTGCTCCAATCGCAAGCGCTTTGGTGCTTGGCTTTGGCCTCTACCTCTTGATGAGTCGTTTCAACCTGTTGTCTGGAACCGCTCCAGAAGGGGTAGACCCATCGCTTCCTGAAAGCGCTTGGCAGTTGAGCACACTCGGCTGGAGCCTGGTTCTACTTCCATTCGTGGCTGCAGTAGTTGGCCTTGTCGTGGCATCGGTCCGCAAGGTTCACCACAGCAAGATGGTCGACGACGTCCTTTCATAGTTGACAATAAAAAGTGGGCCATCCTCTCGGGTGGCCCACTTTTCTTGTGCACAGCCTTGAAACTCGCATCGTGCTTATCCCCAACCTCTAGGCACAACACAATTATGTGAACAACTATTTACTTGCCTAACTTGACTAAGTTATAATCGCTTCATGACTAAGCAAGTAAACATGTATGAGGCGAAAACCCACTTCTCGAAATTGGCCGAAGAAGTTGAAGCGGGAGCTGAAATCATTGTCGCCCGAGCTGGGAAGCCAGTGCTCAAGCTGGTCAAAATTGAAGAAACCACAGTCAATCGCAAGTTGGGTTGGGCGGCCCATTTGTTTGAAGATTTCGACTGGGACGCCTGGGACGCACTTGACATCGAGGTTGCAGCTATGTGGAACCAAGACAATGAGACCAAGTAAAGGCACCAGCGGCTACCTGTTAGACACAAATGTCATTGTCAACAGTGCCATCTCACCGGAAAAACTTGGGAAGAACACAAAAAGAATTCTCACCGAGAAACCGACGGTCTATTTCAGCCCTATTTCAATCACCGAAATCGAAATCAAAGTTCTCACGGGAAAAATACCGCAACTTAGGAACGTAATCGATGATTTACGAGACCAAGACTTCATCGAAAAGCCTTTTCAGAGCGCGCATGCAGCCGACATAAAGTCGTTTCCTACGCTAATCAATCATGACCCTTACGATCGAATGCTTCTCGCGCAAGCACAATCGGAAAATCTCACCTTTATAACAACCGACAGGGTGTTACTTAAACTCGGTCTTCCCTGGGTCATCGACGCCAGCGAGTAACTAGCGCTTGGCGCCTGGCTTGCCTTTTAGGGTGCCGTCTTTCTTCAAATCCTTCGCTTCCGACTTGTGACGGTCGCCGATTACGTCCATGACAGCAAACAGAACACCGGAAACCACGAAGGTTAGGTGAATCACGATTCTCCAGATAACGCCTTCGCCAACTTTCGCATCAGGTTCCTCGCCGAGGTGAATGAAGTCCTTCAACAGCTCGATAACCGAGATGGCCACCAGCGAACCGATTAGCTTAATCTTTAGACCCGAGAAGTCGATGGTTCCCATCCAGTGCGGGCGGTCAACCGATTCGTGGGCTGCGTCGATGCGCGAAACAAAGTTCTCGTAACCGGCAAAGATCACAATCAGAATCAGGTTCGCCAACAAAACAAGGTCGAGCAAAGCGAGCAGGTCGATGGTGAACGCGTGGGTGTCGCCGCCGGCCATGTTCATCAGCAGCTTGTAGAAGTCTTGCCCGAAACGAACAATCACCAACACCAGCACAACAACTAGACCTAAGTAGAGCGGGCTGAGTAGCCACCTGCTCCAGAACAGTAAGTTTTCAAGCTTGGTAGAGATTATCTTGGCCATGATTACCTTTCAGGTTTTCATTTAGCCTAGCCAAAATGTCGCTCACCTCAGGGACAATGATTTCGCGAGTTGGCGAACATAGTTTGAGTGCCGTTAATTTCTAGGAAAGCGAGTGGCTGCATGATTGAGATGAAGCTCGCCCCGTCTGTAACAAACTCGAACGAGAACATCCTCGAGCTAAAAATCACAGCCCCAGCATCACCAGAACCGACCCCAATCCCGGTTGAGAAAGTTCCAACTCTCATCTACATCGACGACAGTGTCGAAGAAGAACTGCTTCCCTCAATAACCCACGCACTCACCGACACAGTGAACAGAATCACCTGGAGCAACCAGCTTCAGCTCCTGACCTCAAATCACAAACTCCCAAATCACCTAACCCAGGAGTCCATCGCCAAAGAAGATGTCTTCAACAAAGCCCAAGACGTGGGCCACTGCAAATTAGTAGTCATTTCACACGAAAACAGCAAAGAGTTCAACCAAAAAATCGCGAGATCATCTGAATTCCTAACGGACACCCAAGTAATCCAACCAACCACAACCATCGAACTAATCGACAACCTCAACGACCACATCAAAGACCTCAAGCAAAAAACAATCGTCAATCTAAAGATCGAAATCGAACTACCGACCGACCGCGACAGCTTGGAAACAATCAATTACATCCCCAACCTAACCAAAGTGGGAAACACCTATGTTGCAAATTTAATCGACCTCGCATGCGAGGAGGAGAAGGCTTACGTCTTCCAAATCACCAGTGAAAGCTGTACCTTGAGATATCTTTTCGAAGATTTGTCAATAGGACGTTTAATCGAAGGTGGTCAGAGGCTCACTCCCTGACTCCTGATCCTCGCATAAATGGCTCTCCACATCGACCAAGCATCTTCTGAAACAAGCGATTGGCAGCCAATCACGTTAGGATTACTGGAACTTCAGAATGTTTGGGGAGAGGTGCACCGTTGAATAAAATATGGGGTAGTTTCGCAGTTGTTTGCTTGGGGTTGGGGTTCTCGGGTTGTTCCGGGTTTAAAGCAAATTCCGAGGACTGCTCAAGAATCATGGTTTACATAAAAGAAGTTAACGAACTGGTTGATGCCACGAATGCGCGCTTTTCAGACAATCAATTTAGACGTGCTGGATCTACTTTGTGGTCTGAAAAGCTAGATAAATTAGAACGAGAAGTTGTGCCTAGGGAACAAAAGTTGCAGGAAGCCTTGGCCGAGTGGGTGGGCACATCCCGAGCGGTAGCGACCGCAATAAAACCCAACAAAATGGACTCTAAAGCTGTTAGTAAAGCAATCGACGAGTTTAAGCATGCCAACTCTATCGTCGGAAGTATGTGTTCACCATAGCCACCGTTTTTACACAGGTACCCCAGAGAAATTTTGTGTACGTCTAAACGTTCCGTTCTACGTTGGATTTCAACCTTGTCAATCGCCCATTTAATGTTCGCAACTGCCCAAGAATCGGGCGGTTAGTGAGTCTTGACAGGGAAGTACTTGCTTAGATGGTCTCTGAGTTCATCGTCGCAGATGTAGACATAAGTTCCCTTAATGCCTCTTGTAAGTAGAACTCTATAAATACTCAAAACGTAGGTTAGTAAGTCTTCGTCTGAGTACTTGATTCCAAGCGTGGGATTGTTTTCCTTGCCCTTTTTATCGAAGTAGTTTTCTCGGGAAAACCTGATTTTGTTCTGACTCTTGTCGAAGTAAAGATCGCGCCCAATAATCACACCGGCATAATTCAGGTCGTAACCCTGAATTGTGTGGATCGAACCGACCTCCTCAGAAGAAGTTGGAGAACTGACCCAGTCGTAATTTCGTCGATTCCAAGGGAGACGAATGCCATCAATTTCAATATCGAAATCAACCTTCCCTCCCCTAGACTGCCAAGGCCAGGCGAAGCCCGCCAGTAAACGAGAAAGACCGAAATCCTTTTCTCGTCGTTGAATCTCGAGCTTCATGTCGGCGAAGTTATCGAAAAACCGCAGGTCATAATCCCCAAAATTATTCGGAGCCCCTTCGTAATTTCCACTTAGCACTTGACCAATGAACTCAATGTAGTCAGAACCACCGGAGACTCTCATTTGAGAATTTAATCTAAACAGAGTGCGATTTTTCCTTGCCTCTTGAATAAGTGGCCCTATGTGCTTGTGTTGAAGATCGGCGGGCTTCACGCTCTGCTGCGAGTCGAGTAAAAAAATCTGATGGCGACTTCGATTTGTAATCCAGTCGAGCTGAGTTTTGGACTTGTCGTCTTTCTGAAAAAGTTTTTCGTTAATCAACGTGTATTTGATGTTTCTTTCCGCAGCAGGTTGATTAGCTCTCTGCTGAAGCCGATGGGATTCATCCACAATAAGAAGGTCGTAAATCTCATCACTGTCTCCCACCTCGAATGGGTCGAGAACCATATTGGGGCTAAGGCCCGGCGTTCGGCTGAAAACTTTTGATACGGTCTTGCGTAGTGAGATTTGTGGAATCACCAACCCAATTTTCAAATTGGAAAAGATCTCCCTAAACCCAGGTTGGAAGAAATCGGCAAAAAGATTGTCTGAATCGAACGGGTCGTTTTCATCGAACAGGGCTATGTCCCGGATTAGTTTCATCAGATAAATGGCCACAATAGTTTTGCCAGTACCCGGCTCCCCCTCAATAACAGTTATCGATGAAACCCCGGCCTCGATTTGACTAAGGAGGGCTTCTAATATCCCCTCAATTGCGACAGCTTGATCAGTGTTTAAGGCCTTGAATGGCGAGTATTTGAACAGGTCGCTATTAACCAAATCTGGGACTGTGCGGGTAAGCACCCCCTCATTAACCAAAGCATTGAATATTTCGTTGAAGGTTTCTCTGTATTTATCTCGTTGAAAGTAATCAGAGTCTGTAATCCCCGCATTTCCGTTGAGGACCTTGTACTTCTCATCGGCAGCGAACAATCTAATTAAATGGGATTCGAGGTCTAGACAAGCAGATTTGTTGAAGTCATCTCTAAAAATGACCCGTGCATCAGATAAGTGCTGCTTGGAGGGTGAATTGAGGTGGCTACTAAAGCGCATGGCGGCATTAGAAGTTTCCCCAACATAAATCTCGTTAGCCCCATTAAGGGTGTAAACCACAGGCCAGTTTGAATTCTTATTTTGCTCTCTCGCCCAGAGCCCGATTATTTCCCGATCGAAAGGCAACTTCTCGATTTTAAAGTCGGTCATATTTTTGACTCTTGCCGCGAGATTTTTCTATCGGGTATTTCAACTCGTTTTTAGCGACCTTTTCCAACACGAGACCATCTATGTCCACGCCCAAATCATCCGCAAGG
>Ga0208595_1000354_pt1 | contig 17794 bp, 19 predicted proteins | sample LakMenEpi28Jun11_FD_150742 | JGI IMG/M metagenome (GOLD analysis project Ga0208595, IMG submission 150742) | Freshwater microbial communities from Lake Mendota, WI - 28JUN2011 deep hole epilimnion (SPAdes) | ecosystem: Environmental > Aquatic > Freshwater > Lake > Epilimnion/Euphotic zone ...
CACGATTTCCACCTTCACGGTTGAAACCACTTTCGCGATTTCCACCACCTGAGTTTCCTCTGTAGCCACCACCTTCACGGTTTCCTCCATCACGATTTCCTCTGTAACCACCGCCTTCACGATTTCCACCACCAGAATTTCCTCTATATCCACCAGAACTTCCGCCTTCACGTCTTCCTGAGAATCCGCTTCCGCCAGATCTTCCACCACTTCTTCCGTTATGGTCTCTGCGTCCGCCTCCATCATTTTTAGAAATTTCAACGTTAATTTTTCTGCCGTTAATATTCACAGCATTTAAAACTTCCATTACTTTTTCTGCCAATTCAGCATTGGTATTAAAGAAAGAAAAACCTTCTTTACAATCTACTTTAAATACGTCGTCTTGACCTACTTGTAAAGTATCACGTAAATAATCTTTTAACGTCATCCAATCATAATCATCTCTTGTACCAATATTGATAAAATATCTTACCGTTCCATCTGATGGAATTTCAGCTCTACTTGATGAACCATCTTGAGAAGCTAAATCTTTAGATTTTTTGTAATAGTTTAAGAAACGATTAAATTCTACAGAAATTACTTTCTTGATTAATTCTTCTTTAGGAATGTCTTGTAACAATTCCATAATTGAAGGTAAATACGTATCAATTGAATGATCTGTTTCTGTGTCTTTAATTTTGTTCGCTAAGTGTAATAACTGAATTTCGCAGATTTCCATACCTGAAGGAATGGCTTTTTCTTCGAATTTCGTTTTGATAATTCGCTCAATTGAGTGAATTTTTCTGATTTCACTTTTCGTAATAATTACAAACGAAGTACCTGATTTTCCGGCACGACCTGTACGACCTGAACGGTGCGTATACGTTTCAATTTCGTCTGGTAATTGATAATTGATTACGTGTGTAATGTTGTCTACGTCAATTCCACGAGCTGCAACGTCAGTCGCAACAAGCATTTGAATTTGTCTTCCACGGAACGATTTCATTACGCCATCACGTTGTGCTTGCGATAAATCTCCGTGTAATGCAGCAGCATTATACCCGTCTTCAATTAATTTTTCTGCAACCGCTTGTGTATCTCTTTTCGTTCTACAAAAAATTACAGAGAAAATATCAGGATTCGCATCTGCCAATCTTTTTAATCCCTCGTATCTATCACGTGCATTAACTAAATAATATTCGTGAGAAATGTTTGCTGAACTCGAGTTTTTATGACCTACCGTAATTTCTTGCGGGTTTCTCATAAATTCTTTAGCGATTCTAGCTACTTCTTGCGGCATTGTAGCCGAAAATAACCAAGTGTTTTTGTCTTTTGGCGTGTCTGATAAGATACTTGTAATATCTTCATAGAAACCCATGTTTAACATTTCGTCTGCCTCATCAAGAACACAGATGCTGATGTTTTTAATATTCACCATGCCTCTGTTAATCATATCTTGCATTCTACCCGGTGTCGCCACAATTACTTGTGCGCCTCGCTTAATATCACGCGCTTGATCATGAATACTCGCGCCACCGTATACTGCAACAGTATATAAACCGTCGATGTATTTTGAGTATAATTTAATCTCGTTTGTAATTTGCAAACACAATTCTCTTGTTGGAGAAAGTATTAAAACCTGTGTTTGCTTGTTGAATGGGTCAATTTTTTGGATTAGCGGAAAACCAAAAGCTGCGGTTTTTCCTGTTCCTGTTTGGGCAAGAGCCACGATATCTGTATCATCTTCCAATAATAGTGGTATGGCCTTCTCCTGTACTTCCGACGGGGTCTCGAATCCTAAATCACGTATTGCTTTTAACAACGATTCGTTTAACCCTAATTGCTCAAATTTATTCATTATATATTTTTAAATTGGGTGCAAAGGTAGAATTAAAAAACGGATTAAACTAATTTGTTTTTACTTGATTTTCAGAAAGTTACGTTTTTAAGTCAGGGATTGAAAGGCGTAAATTGGGAGATCAACTTAAATTAGATAAGAAATTAATTAATTTTTGCACCGCAATACCTCTATGACTGATAACCGATTTTTGTTCCATAGTCATTTGGGCGAAAGTAGTTGAAAAACCTTCTGGTTGAAAAACTGGATCATAGCCAAAGCCTTGATTTCCGGACTTTTCAGCAGCAATTTCACCTTTTACAATGCCTTCAAATAAATACTGTTGGTTATAGATGTTTAACGCGATAATGGTTTTGAATTGAGCTTTTCTATTGGTTTTAGATGCTAATTTCTGTAAGACCAAATTCATATTATCTTCTGCATTTTTTTGTTCGCCTGCATAACGCGCTGAATATACGCCTGGTTCGTTATTTAAACTTTCAATTTCCAAACCTGTATCATCAGCAAAACAAGGCAAACCGAAATTTTCAGTAACATAATTGGCTTTCAAAATCGCATTACCTTCAATGGATTCAGCCGTTTCCGGAATATCTACAAAACAACCAATGTCTTCTAAAGAGACAATTTCAAATTGCGCACCGACTTGTTGCTGAATTTCAGCAATTTTGTTTTTATTGTTGGATGCGAAGACTAATTTCATACTCAATGGCAAAATTCAATGGCAATAACAAAATTCAATTAATCAGAATTTCAAATTGGCATTTTAGTATTAAAGTTTATAAATTGTTATTGATTTTTGTAATTGCCATTGTTATTGAAGCAACTTCTTATTAATATCTTTTATCAATTGTGGACCTTCGTAAATAAAACCAGTATATAATTGCACTAAACTCGCACCAGCGTTTAATTTTTCAATAGCATCATCAGCAGTGTGAATACCTCCTACTCCTATAATTGGGAAAGATTTATTGCTTTTTACTGATAAGAATCTAATCACTTCTGTCGAACGTTTTGTTAATGGTTTTCCAGATAATCCTCCAACCTCAACTTTATTCTCAGAGGTTAATCCGTCACGAGAAATGGTTGTGTTGGTTGCGATTACACCTGCGATTTTAGTTTCATTTACAATATCAATAATATCTAATAATTGATCGTTAGTTAAATCAGGTGCGATTTTTAAAAGTATTGGTTTCCCATTCGACAAGCTCAGGGTAATAGCTTTTTGATCATTCAAATCCTGCAAAGTCTGTAATAAGTTTGTCAACGGTTCTTTTTCTTGAAGTTCACGCAGATTTGGTGTGTTTGGTGAACTTACATTTACCACAAAATAATCTACATAATTATATAAGGCTTCAAAACAAATTACATAATCGTCAGTAGCATTTTCATTTGGCGTGACTTTATTTTTACCAATATTTCCACCTATTAAAACGCTTTTGTTTTGTTTTAATCTTAAAATTGCTGCTTCTACTCCACCGTTATTAAATCCCATTCGGTTAATAATTGCCGAATCTGATTTTAAACGAAATAATCTCTTCTTCGGATTTCCGTCTTGCGGTTTTGGTGTTAGTGTTCCGATTTCAATAAAACCAAAACCGAAATCTGATAATTCATTGAACAATTTGGCATCTTTATCAAATCCAGCAGCTAAACCAACTGGGTTTTTAAATTTCAATCCGAAAACTTCTCTTTCTAAACGCTTGTCTTCTACTACATAAATAGCTTTAATAATCGAAGTTACGAATGGGATTTTAGAAATAAACTTCACCAATGAAAAGGTAAAATAATGCACTTTTTCTGGATCGAAACAGAAAAGAATAGGACGTAAAAGTAATTTATACATAATGTTGGTTGTGTTGTTATGCAAAAGTAATTTTTAAAGACAGATTACACAAATTTTTAAAAATATAAATTTGAAGCAAAAAAAATAATTATATTTGTTTAACCAATTAAAATTCTACAGAAATTATGGACGCTATTAGACAATTTATTGATGTGAAAGATCATACTTTTCAAGTAATTCTTCCTGATAATTTTACAGCGAGTAGAGTTGAGATTATTATTTTGCCTTCAGAGGATGAATACAATATTCCAGAATGGCAAAAAAACATTGTTTCTGAACGAATAGAAGCAATTACAAAAAATCCTGATTTACTTATAGATGAAGAACAATTTTGGACTGATTTAGAAAATGAGAGCTAAAATAAAGTATGCCTTTTTTGTTAAAGAAGATATTAAAGAAGCTGTAAATTGGTATAATAAAGCTCAAAATGGCTTAGGCACAAGATTCTTGAAAAACGTAAAAGAAAAAATCAATTCTGTAGCTGAAAACCCAGAGACTATTCAGATAAGATATAATTATGTCAGAATAGCAGTTGTTAATACTTTTCCTTATACCATTCATTTTCAATTTCATAAAGAACAAAATACCATTTTGATTTTGGGTATTTTCCACACCTCAAAAAACCCTGAAAATTGGATAGAAAGATTAAAATAACAAAAAAATTGTTTTATCAACCTATTCTACTTCGGATTAGTCGCAATCACAAACTTCAAGTTGTTTTTTACGCCTATTTGAAGCACATCCACTAAATCTTGCACCTGTAAATTAAACGGAATTCGAACCACTACGGTTTGTTCTTTATCTGTACCAATTTTGGTTAGCAATTCTTTTTCCAATTCTTCAAAACTGACTGGTTGTTTATCAATAAAAAACGCTTTGTCTTCCGTTACAGAAATACTTATAAATTGCTTGTTTGTTTTTTCGTTTGTTTTCGATTTTGGCAACGTCATTTTAATCACATTCGGATTTGCCAATGTTGAGATGATTAGAAAAAACAACAGCAAGAAGAACATAATATCACTCATCGATGACGCGTGAACTTCTGCGTGAAATCGTCTGTTTCTTTTAATTGCCATTTGGTCGTTGAATTATGTTTACAAATTCTAATACTTGTTTTTGAACATTTAGCATAAAATGGTCAATTTTTCCATTCAATAAATGATATCCTGCATAAGCAATTAAACCCACGATAAGTCCTGCTCCGGACGAAATCATTTTTTCGTATAATCCACCAGAAATATTTCCAATACTAATATTTTCGGTAATAGAAATGCTATAGAAAATTTTAATTACACCAGAAATCGTACCAACGAAACCAAGAGTTGGCGCCATACCAGCAATTAAACCTAATTGTCCCATTTTACGTTCCATCTCGCCCAATTCAATTTGAGCCATACGTTCCATATTTGATTCAATTTCAGAAATAGGTCTTCCTATGGTTAAAATTCCTTCTTTCACAACTCTTGCTGTAGCATTATTTACGCGTTCTACAGCGCCAACAGCTAAATTAATGTTCCCGCTATGCAAATGCGTACGCACTTCTTTTAGTAGAAAATCATCATTTTTAGTAGTTTTAGTGATATACAAATACCTTTCAACTATTAAATAAATGGTATAAATCATCAAAATAATAATTGGTATCAAGAAAAAACCTCCTTTTAAAATGAACTCAAAAACTGATATTCCTTCGTTAACAGGTGTTGTATTTGTATTTGCCACATTTGTTACAGCTTGTGCAACAGTATCTACAGTAGTTTGTAAAAAAAATCCGATCATAAGTAATACTATTCTTAATTAATTTTTTGAAATTTGCAATAAAGATACATTTTTCTATAAAGTATAAAACTAAAAAAAGAAGATTTTATTTTACAGAAGAAGAAATTTTTTAATAATACCTAAAATAATGACTTACAAAGAATCCATAAATTGGCTATTTAATCAACTTCCCGTGTTCCAAAACATTGGTGCTGCTGCATATAAAGAGGATTTAAACAATACAATATTATTAACAAAACATTTGAATCATCCTGAAAGAAATTTTAAAACCATTCACGTAGCTGGTACAAATGGAAAAGGTTCAACAAGCAGTATGATTGCATCTGTATTTATGGAGGCTGGATATAAAGTTGGCTTATACACGTCGCCACATTTGAAGGATTTTAGGGAACGAATTACAATAAATGGTAAGAAAATTTCCAAAAATTACGTACACCAATTTGTTTTAGAACATAAGCAGTTTTTTGAAACCACTGAATTAAGTTTTTTTGAAATGACCGTTGGACTCGCTTTTCAATATTTTTCTGACAAAAAAGTTGATATTGCTATTATTGAAGTTGGAATGGGCGGCAGATTAGATGCTACAAATATTATAACACCTTTACTTTCTATAATCACAAATATAGGTAAAGATCATACCGCTTTTTTAGGAGATACTTTAGAAAAAATTGCCTTTGAAAAAGCGGGCATCATAAAACAGAACATTCCAGTTGTTATTGGAGAATATACCATACAAACAAAACCTGTTTTTTTAGAAGTCGCTTCAAAAAACAAATCAGAAATTTATTTTGCACAAGATATAAACCACCCAGATTATCCTTGTGGCCTTTTGGGCGATTATCAAATAAAGAATAAAAAAACAGTTATCGAAGTATTTCGAAATTTGAAATCCAATTTCAAGATTTCAGAAGAAAATATAAAAAACGGAATTGCAAATGTAGTACTCAACACTCATTTACAAGGAAGATGGCAAATTTTACAAGAAAATCCAAAAGTGATTTGCGATACGGCACACAACGCACACGGACTGGAATTGGTTATAAATCAATTAAAAAAAGAAACATACAACCAATTGCATATCGTTTTAGGTGTGGTAAATGACAAAGATTTAGATTCGATATTGCCATTATTTCCAAAAAACACAAATTATTATTTTTGTAAACCAATAAACGAACGTGGATTAAACGCAAGCAAACTTCAAGAAAAAGCGAAAACATACCAACTTAGTGGAAACACATACACCTCTGTTTCAAAAGCTTACAAAGCGGCATTAAAAAAATCATCTGATAAAGATTTGATTTTTATTGGCGGCAGTAACTTCGTTGTTTCAGAAATAATATAATTTTTTTGTTTTTTTATTTGCAAATACCGAAAACAGATGTATATTTGCACTCGCAATACGAAAGTAGCGCGTTTTATTGGGGCAATTAGCTCAGCTGGTTCAGAGCACCTCGTTTACACCGAGGGGGTCGGGGGTTCGAACCCCTCATTGCCCACTTATTAAATCCTACAGAAATGTAGGATTTTTTTTATGCTTTTTATTTACTTATTATTAATACAAAATTAACCTTCAAGAAACGTTATTTTAAAAAAAAATAACAAATTCCTCTATTTTTGTTAACAAAATATACTTTTATCAGGAATATACTTTTCATAAAATGTTAATAACTATATCGCTGTAAAATACGTTTTTCTGAAAAATACTATATTTACAACGTTTTCGTAAATATTTGATTTTCAATACAAATTAAACAAATTGTTAATAAAAATGTTAATAACCCTAAAAAAATGTATTATTATTAAAAAAAAAGTTTTTATATTTGCCTCATAACTTTTAAAAATAAACAAATTATGAAAAAAGTATTACTAACTGCTGCGGCAGTATTATCATTAACTTTTGTTAATGCGCAAGATTTAAAATCTAAAAAAGGAGAAGCTTATTTACCAGTTTCTGGAGATTGGGCTATTAGTTTTAATGCTGATGGAATTTTCAGATATGCAGGTAATGCATTCAACGGTAGCACTACTAATGCTGCGCCTTCTGTTACTTATGTAACAAACAATGCTTTTGTAGGAAAAAAATTCATTTCTGACAAAATGGCTTACAGAGTGGTTGCAAACTTAGGATTTGGTGCAAGTAATGACAAAATTCCAACTACTGGAATTATGACAGAAAACAAAAGTTCAGGATTTGATTTAACTGCAGGTTTAGGAAAAGAATGGAGAAAAGGTTCTACTCGTCTTCAAGGATTTTATGGTGCTGATGCATTAATTAACGTAAGCTCTAGAAGTAGTGAATCTACAATTACAACTTCAACTGGAACTTTCGTAAGTAGTACTGAAAACAAATCTGGATTAGGATTAGGATTAGGTGTTCAAGGATTTTTAGGAGCTGAATACTTTATCTTCCCTAAATTTGCTATTGGTGCACAATACACTTACAGAGTAGGTTTTGAAGTGCAAGGTAAATCTGAAACGACTACTAAAACTGGTACTGCTGCTCCTCAAACTGTTGACGGTGGTACAAGTTCAGATTTCGGATTTGGTAATGTTGGAATTACTTCAATCAACTTAACATTACATTTCTAAGATTTTAATTAAAATACAAAAACCGACTTATTTAATTATAAGTCGGTTTTTTTTATGTCTAATAATTTCTTCTAACTTAAGGTAGAAAGTATTCCTCCTAAAATAGCAAAGACAAATATAAAGCCATACAAGGAAACTAAAATTAAAGTAAAAATTCCTAAAAATTTATGGTGCGATTTTAAATTTTCTAATCCATCTGTTAATAATTGTTTGTTTTTTGAATGTAATGCTGCACTTGTTTTAGTAGCATATTGATACAAATAATACACCGGGAAAAAATAAATAGCTGCAAAAAGCACATAAATTATCGAGAAAACCGACATTGAAAAAGGCAATTCAGGCATAGTTGAAGCGCCCATTGCACTGAAGCCAATCGCCATAAAAAGACTAACCAAGACCATTAAACCAATTCCTATAAAACCAATAATTGCCATAAATTTTGACCATTTGGCACTTTCTTGTAAAAATCCAACTGCAGCAGTAGTCAGCTGATTTTCGAAATTTTCTGTTTGTTTTTCGTTTTCCATTATAAATTAATTTTCAAATTCTTTTAATGTATTCGTAATAATAGACACACAATCTAATAATTGTGCTTCTGTCATCACTAAAGGTGGCGCAAAGCGAATAATGTTACCGTGCGTTGGTTTCGCTAATAATCCGTTTTCCGCTAATTTCATGCAGATATTCCAAGCTGTTTCACTTTCTTCGGTATCATTAATAACAATCGCATTTAACAAACCTTTTCCACGAACTAAAGTTGCAATAGATGAAGTTTGAATGTACTTATTTAATTCTTCTCTAAAAATTCTACCTAATTTACGGGCATTTTGAGATAAATTTTCCTCTAAAACCACATCTAAAGCTGCCATAGCCACCACAGCCGCCACAGGATTTCCTCCAAAGGTAGAACCGTGTTGTCCAGGTTTAATGACATTCATTATTTCATTATTTGCTAAAACAGCCGAAACTGGGTACGCACCTCCAGAAATAGCCTTCCCTAATATTAAAATATCAGGTTGCACATACGTGCTTTGTTTTTCACAAAACTTTTCGCAAGTGCAGTTTCCACAAACCGCTAATAATGAGCCTGTTCTTGCAATACCTGTTTGTACTTCATCTGCAATAAATAATACATTATATTTCGTACATAATGCTTTCGCTTTCGCTATATAATCTTCAGATGGTACATAAACGCCCGCTTCACCTTGAATTGGTTCTACTAAAAATCCAGCAATATTTGGCGAAGATGAAATTGCTTTTTCTAAAGCTTCAATGTCGTCATAAGGTATTTTTATAAATCCATCTGTAAAAGGTCCGAAATTTTTTCGTGCGTTTTCATCATTTGAGAACGAAATTATAGTAGTGGTTCTTCCGTGAAAATTGTTTTCACAAACAATAATTTGCGCTTGTTTTTCTGCAACACCTTTTTTCTCATAAGCCCATTTTCTGCAAATTTTTAAAGCCGTTTCTACTGCTTCAGCACCAGTATTCATTGGTAAAACCTTATCAAAACCAAAATAATTGGTTACATACTTTTCATACACACCAAGCTTATCATTATAAAACGCTCTCGATGTTAAGGTAAGTGTTTGTGCTTGTTCCATCATTGCTCCAACAATTTTTGGATGACAATGTCCTTGATTTACTGCTGAATAGGCTGATAAAAAATCGTAATATTTTTTTCCTTCTACATCCCAAACAAAAACCCCTTCTCCTTTATTTAATACTACAGGTAACGGGTGGTAATTGTGAGCACCGTGTTGGTCTTCCAAAGCAATAATTTCTGCTGGATTCATTTTTTCTAAAAGTGACATGATTTATTTTTATTGATTGTCAAATCGCAATTCCTACTTATTGGAGAGAAATCATCCTTAATGTGTAAAATTACAAAATATAAATTCCAAATTCCAAATAGAAACAGTTGTAATTTGGAATTTAAAAAGTTATTTTTTTAACTGTTATAGATCTCTAATAACTTTGTAACTGTATTCCAATTTCTTATGGTAGACACAACGTTTAATTTTTTTTCAATGTATTTTTGGTCTAAATTGGTTTTTCCAGCACCAATTGCATATTTAATATAAATTCTATTAGAATCAATAGCCGCTTCATCTGGTTTAAAATTACTTATTTTCAAATCGTTTATAGCTGCAGCTGTCAATTCTTTAGAAATAAAAGCTACATATAATTTCTTAATATCGCATTCTTTTTCTTTCAAATACGGATTATTCTTAAAACACAATTCTAAATCCGTTTTAGAAACCATAATAACAGGCACATCATAACCAAATACTTTTGAAATTTCTTGTTTGATTTTAAAACCAATACCTGCCGCATTCTCTTCTTCCGATTCCAAAAAAACATTACCCGATTGAATGTACGTTTCTACATTTTGAAACCCCATATTTTCGAGCATTTTTTTCAAGGCATCCATTTTTATCATGTTATGTCCCGATACGTTTATACCTCGTAAAAGCGCCAAATATTTTATCATTACTCTAAAATTTTGTTATAAAAGTAAAATAATTTATCTAATCCGCATAACAATTCTTATTTTTGCGTCATGGGAAAAAAGAGAACAGAAAGAATCGTATTCAAAAACGTACAAATCCTTGATGCAGGTGCAAAAGGTGTATCGGTAGCAAAAGCGCCAGATGGTAAAGTAATTTTTATTCCGAATGTGGTTCCAGGTGATGTGGCCGACATTCAAACTATGAAAAAACGAAAAGCATTTTATGAGGGTAAAGCCATAAAAATTCACGAATTTTCAGAACACCGAACAGAAGCAATTTGCGAACATTTTGGTGTTTGCGGCGGGTGTAAATGGCAAAATATGAAGTACAGCCAACAATTGCATTACAAACAAAACGAAGTATACAATAATTTGAAACGCATTGGGAAAATTGAAATGCCCGAATTTGAATCCATTTTAGGTTCGGAAAAGCAATTTTTCTACAGAAATAAAATGGAATTTGGTTTTTCATCAACAAGATGGATGACACCTGAAGAAGTGGCTTCAGGAGCCGAATTAGACAATAAAAACGCGGTAGGATTTCATATTCCGAGAATGTGGGATAAAATCTTAGACATAACAACTTGTCATTTACAGGAAGATCCTTCAAACGATATAAGAAATGAAATTCGTCGATTTGCGAATGAAAACAACTTGTCATTTTATAATCCAAGAACCAACGAAGGTTTATTGAGAACCTTAATGATTCGTACCGCTTCAACAGGTGAATTAATGATTTTAATTCAGTTTTTTGAAAATAATAAATCGGAAATTGAATTAATGATGCAGTTTTTAGCTGAACGTTTTCCAGAAACTACTTCATTACAATATGTTATCAATCAGAAAATGAACGATACGATTTATGATCAAGATATTATTACTTATAAAGGTAGAAATTACATTTTAGAAGAAATGGAAGGACTTCATTTTAGCATTAATGCCAAATCGTTCTACCAAACCAATTCGCAACAAGCATACGAATTATATGCCATTACACGAGATTTTGCAGGACTTACAGGAAACGAATTAGTATACGATTTATATACAGGAACAGGAACAATTGCGCAATTTGTATCGAAAAAAGCTAAAAAAGTAATTGGAGTAGAGGCAGTTCCTGAAGCAATTGCTGACGCAAAAGAAAATGCGACTAGAAATAACATTACAAATTGCGAATTTTTTGTAGGTGATATGAAAAATGTGTTTAATGATGATTTCATCAATACACATGGACATCCAGATGTTGTTATTACCGATCCACCACGAGATGGAATGCATAAAGACGTTGTTGCACAATTATTGAAAATTGGAGCCGAAAAAATTGTGTATGTAAGTTGTAATTCGGCAACACAAGCACGTGATTTGGCTTTATTAGATGAAATGTATAAAGTTACACGTGTACGACCAGTAGATATGTTTCCGCAAACGCATCACGTAGAAAATGTTGTACTTTTAGAAAAAAGATAAGATATGAAACAGCTATTTCTATTACTATTGCTTAGTGTTTTCTTTTCGGGTTGCGAAAAAGATGATATCTGCGATGCTAATACGCCAACAACACCAAAAGTTGTGATTGAATTTTACGATGCTGCCAATCCAATAACACTAAAAAACGTAACTAATTTAGGTGTAATCGCACCCGGATTTACAAATGGTTTAAAATTTACAGCCACAAGCAAAATAAAAGTGCCATTAAAAACGTTTCAAGATTCTTCAATTTTATATTTCATAAAAAATGGAAGTATTGATCCAACAACAGACGATAATTTAGACGAAATTACTTTTAATTACAGCAGAAAAACAGTTTTTGTTTCTCGTGCTTGTGGCTATAAAACGTTGTTCACACTAAATACTACTAACCCAATAACAGTAACACCTGATTCAAACAATTGGATTCAAAACGTTATTGTTTCACAACCAAATATTGAAAACGAAGATGAAACACATATTAAAATATATTTTTAGTCTAATTTTTATGCTGCTGTTTTCAAAAAATGGATTAGCTCAAGAAAAAGATACTTTAAAAATTCCTCAACGTTATGGTTTACGATTGGGTATTGATGCACATCGTTTGACAAAATCGTTATACAACGACAACTACAAAGGCTTAGAATTAGTTGGTGATTATAGAATTACTAAGAAATTTTATGCTGCAGGAGAATTAGGAAATGAAGAAAAAACCACTGCAGATGACAACCTAAATTATACAACAAAAGGAACCTATTTTAAAGTAGGTTTTGATTATAACGCCTATGAAAATTGGTTAGATATGGAAAATATGATTTTTATTGGAATGCGTGCTGGTGTTGGAAGTTTTAATCATAAATTAAATAGCTTTACTATTTATCAACCCGGAAATTATTACGGAATAAACACAAATACATCTAATCAAGAATTCAACGGCCTTTCAGCAACTTGGTTAGAAGTGGTAAGTGGTTTAAAAGCGGAAGTTATAAATAATTTATACGTTGGATTTTCCTTACGATTAAATTATTTAATGTCTAACAATGAACCAGAAGGATTTGCTAATTTATACATTCCTGGCTTTAATAAAACGTACGAAAACAGTAAATTTGGAGCAGGAATTAACTATTCTATAAGTTATTTTATTCCTTTTTATAAAAGCAAAGGAAATTCAAAAACTCCAAAACCCAAAAATTAAAAAATTCCAAATCCAAAACTTGTCGTAAATTTGGAAATTGGAATTTTTATTTTTGGAATTTGTTTACTTTATCTCCTTCACGCCTTTAATAAAAAACCATTTCATAAATAATTTTTCACCTTCACTGGTTTTTACTACTTGAAATTTTGGGGCTAAAATAGTGGCTACTACAAACGCCGCTAACGGAATTTGCCAACTTGTAAAACCTGTATACGTAGCAACAATAAAACGGAATGCAATGAAAAGGATTAAAAATCCTAACATATTAAAAACTAAAGATTTGGTTTGTTTTGACATACTATTATTTTTTTTATACTATAAACTAATTATTCGTTGACCTGAAATTTTGTTCGCTTGCTTCCTGCATACATTTCGTATTTTACGAAACGTGCTTCTAATTTTCCATTAAATAATTTTATTTTTCTACTTGGACGTAAACCTACAAATTTTAAGGCTTCCAAATTCGCTGTAATAAACCAAGCATTTGTTCCTGGATAATTTTGCTTCATCGTATCGCCAATTTCTCTATAAAATCGTTCCATTTCTATATTTAAACGTTCCCCATAAGGCGGATTGAAAACCATATGCAACGGTCCTTCTACTTCTTTCTCAGATTGAAAGAAATCGGCTTGTTTGATAGTTACATAATCATCTAAATTGGCGTTTTTTATATTGTCTTTCGCTTTTTCAACAGCACTTGGGGCTTTATCGCACCCAACAATTGTATAATGAAATTCTCTTGTTTTTTTCAATAACGATTCTAAAACCTTATCAAATAATTCCGAATCCCAATCTGGCCATCTTTCAAAGGCAAATTCCTTTCTGTTGATGTTAGCCGGAATATTACACGCAATCATTGCAGCTTCTGCTACAATTGTTCCACTTCCACACATTGGATCTAAAAAATGGGCGTTTCCATCCCAACCAGATAAAATTAAGATTCCAGCCGCTAAAACTTCATTTATTGGAGCAATGTTAGTAGCAGTTTTATAACCTCGTTGATGTAATGAAACACCAGAAGTATCTAATGAAAGTGTACAAAAATCTCTATCAATATGTATGTGGATTCGTAAATCTGGGAAATCTTTATCAATACTTGGACGTTCTCCTGTATTGGTTTTAAATTGATCTACAATTGCATCCTTAACTTTTTGCGCCACAAACTGACTGTGCGTAAATTGTTCTGAATACAAAGTCGTTTCCACAACAAATGATTGTTGCACTTTTAAATAGTCTGACCAATCCACTTTTTGGATGCCATCATACAGCGTTTGTTCATTATACGCCTTAAAAGTATGAATGGGTTTTAATATTTTTAAAGCCGTACGTAAAGCCAAGTTTGCTTTATACATAAAACCTTTATCACCTTGAAAACTTACACTTCTTGTTCCTTTTATTACATTTTGTGCTCCAAGTTGGAACAATTCTTTTTCAAGAATTTCTTCAAAACCAAAAAAAGTTTTGGCAACCATTTTAAAATTTTCCATAGACCTCTTTCCCTCAGAGAGAATTTAATTAGTAATTATTTGCAAAAATACGTTAAATTTGTTGATTCATAATTTCCAAACAGATAAATGTCAAATTCTACAGCAAAAAATTCAGAAAATTGGTTCAGTACTTGGTTTGATTCGCCTTATTATCACATTTTGTATAAAAACAGAAATGAAGAAGAAGCACAAGTTTTTATGGACAATGTCACACACTATCTGAATATGCCCGAAAACGGAACTATATTAGACTTAGCTTGTGGAAAAGGCAGACATTCCATTTATTTAAATAAATTGGGATATCAAGTAACTGGAGTCGATTTATCCGAAAACAGTATCGCTGTTGCAAATGAATCTTCAAATGAATCGTTACGGTTTAAAACACACGATATGCGTGAACCAATGAACAAAACTTATGATGCTGTTTTTAATCTATTTACAAGTTTTGGGTATTTTGACACATATGAAGACAACATCAAAACATTAAAAGCTATAAAAGATAGCATTAACGAATATGGTTTTGGAGTGATTGATTTTTTTAATGCAGATTTTATTATTGAGAATTTAGTAGCCGAAGAAACCAAAGAAATAGACGGTATTACTTTTAACATCAAACGTTTTGTTGAAAATAAGAAAATCATTAAAGAAATTAGATTTGAAGACAAAGGTGAAACTTACAACTTTACCGAAAAAGTTTCAGCATTCACGTTATCAGATTTTGAAGCAATTATGGAAGAAGCGGGTATTTTCTTATTAGAAATTTTTGGAGATTACAAATTAAGAAAGTTTTACAAAACACAATCAGAACGTTTAATTATGATTTTTAAATAATGAACTATACTATTTACCTTTTTCCTTTACTATCTGTTATTTTTGGATATATTTTCGCCATATTCTTCGCACCAAAAAGCAAAAATAATTTAAAATTATTATTAGCATTTAGCGGCGCATTTTTATTATCATTGACCGTTATGCATTTACTTCCAGAAGTTTATCATAGCGAAGAAATTGTAACCGAACCAGGGCACGAAGGCCATTTCCATTCGAAAATTGGAATTTATATTATGATTGGAATTGTGTTTCAAATCATATTAGAATATTTTTCAAAAGGCGCAGAACATGGGCATGTTCACGGACATAATAAAATTTCACATATTCCTTGGTTGTTGTTTTTCAGTTTGTGTTTACACGCACTTTTAGAAGGTTTACCTATTAACAAACATCCTCATTTGGCCTACGGAATTGCGATTCATCACTTTCCAATTGCCATCATCTTAACTACATTTTTCAAAAACGCACAATTGAATTCCAAAGCTATTTTGTTTTTTATGATAACTTTTGCTTTTATGACACCATTAGGAACATTCTTGGCAGATAATTTAAGTTTTATTACAAATTATTCCTCGCAATTATCTGGAATTGTAATTGGGATTTTATTTCATATTTCGTCAACTATTATTTTTGAAAGTAGCGAAGGGCATAAATTTAATTTAGCCAAATTAATCGTAATTGCTTTAGGCATATTATTGGCAAGTTTTATGTAATTTGAAATGAATTAGTAATTTACTTATTCTTTTCTTCAATCCAACGACTCATAAATTCTGTACTTCTTAACGTATGAAATTGTAACATTTGTCCAATAAAATTTGCATTTCTATGGGAATCTAAATTAGATTGTAATTCATTTAAGGTATTCAGAAATTTAGACTTATAAATAGAAAACAGAAACTTCAGTTGAATAATTTCATAACCATTTTGAACAGCTTGTTCCCAAATTTCTTGATTGGAATACAATAAAACCGCTTTTGAAATAAATTCAGAATAGTCGTTCTCAACAAATCCGTTCCACGTTAGATTGTCGCACATAGCTTCCGCTCCAATTGAGGTGGTTACAGATGGCGTTCCGTATTCCATACACTCCAATAATTTTCCTTTTATTCCAGCTCCAAATCGAATCGGCGCTAATAAAACTCTTGAAGAACGAATAACTTCTTTAGCGCTTTCAGCTCTACCGTGAATTAAAAATCCCTCTTTAGGATTATGTAATTGAAGAACTTTTTGAGTTGGATACGCTCCGTATATATTAAGTTTTGCATTTGGAAGTAAGTCTTTTAGCTTAGGCCAAATCTCATTTTTCAAGACTAAAACGGAATCCCAATTCGGTTCGTGATAAAAATTCCCAATAAATACAAAATCAATTTTAGTGTGAAAATCTTGTTTTTCAAGAGCAAATTTTTCAATCCAAATAGGCAAATAAAACAAAATAGATTTTGGAACTTGAAAAACGGTTTGTAACAAATCCATTTCATAATCCGAAACCATAAGTGATAAATCACTTCTATAAATAGACGCAATTTCACGTTTAGCTATATCAGAATTGAAATCTAAAGTGTCGAACGAAGTGTTATTCTTAATAGCTTCTTGCCTTGCTTTTCGCAAACAATGTAAATCTTCTGTATCTAATATTTTAATTGCATTTGGCAATACATTTGATACGCGCCAACCAAATTGTTCTTCAACCATAAATCGATCAAATAAAACCAAATTTGGATTAATTTCCTGTAAGTAACCATCAAAAGAACTATCATTAAGCTGAATAAATTGAGTTGTAATACCTAAATCGGCTAAATCAAAACTAAACTCACTAATTGTAGCCGTTGAAGCGTATTCGATACTATAATTTTGAGATAAAAAGAATCGAATTAATTGAAGCATCCTACTTCCCGCTGCAGAAGAATTAGGTTCTACCCAAACCGAACTTATTATTAGTAATTTATTCATACGCAAATATACAAACTTTTATCTAGTGCGTTCCCTTTCAGGTCGTGTGTTCCGTTATATCTTTTTTGGTGTTATTTTTTTAAAAAAAGGATGCCACTACACCCACTAACGCTTTGGTTTTCATAAGATATATTTTGCGAACACGTCTTACCAATACCAAAAAAAAGAGGCTATCTTTTCAGATAGCCTCTTAATAAAAGAAGGCGGCGACATACTCTCCCACATAACTGCAGTACCATCTGCGCAGTTGGGCTTAACTTCTCTGTTCGGAAAGGTAAGAGGTGAGCCCCAACGCAATAACCACCTTAAT
>Ga0208595_1000356_pt1 | contig 17751 bp, 17 predicted proteins | sample LakMenEpi28Jun11_FD_150742 | JGI IMG/M metagenome (GOLD analysis project Ga0208595, IMG submission 150742) | Freshwater microbial communities from Lake Mendota, WI - 28JUN2011 deep hole epilimnion (SPAdes) | ecosystem: Environmental > Aquatic > Freshwater > Lake > Epilimnion/Euphotic zone ...
CGAATCAATACCTGCAATTAATAAACTTGTTTCTGGCTTTTTTCTACCACAAAACGAACATTCTAATACTTCTTTTGCCATTATTTTGGGTGTTGGGTGTTGGGTGTTGGGTGTTGGGTGTTAGGTGTTAGGTGTTGGGTGTTGGGTAACCACTTTCAAAATGTTTATACCCTTTACTCAAACCCTTATTCCCTTAACCTTTTACCCTTAACCTTTTACCTATTCATTATCTTCTCAATACTTCATCAATCATTCCGTATTCTTTTGCTTCATCGGCAATCATCCAATAGTCGCGTTCGCTATCTTTAAATACTTTTTCAATAGGTTGTTTCGAATGTGATGAAATAATTTGATATAATTCATCTTTCAATTTCAACATTTCTCTTAAGTTAATTTCCATATCAGTAGCCACTCCCGACGCACCTCCAGAAGGTTGGTGAATCATTACACGAGAATGCGGTAATGCCGAACGTTTTCCTTCAGCGCCTGCACACAATAAAACGGCACCCATTGATGCTGCCATTCCTGTACAAATTGTCGCCACATCTGGCTTAATGTATTGCATAGTATCATAAATACCTAAACCGGCATATACACTTCCACCAGGTGAATTGATATAAATTTGAATGTCTTTAGAAGCATCTACACTTTCTAAAAACAATAATTGTGCTTGAATAATATTTGCCATGTAATCGTCAACACCTGTTCCCATGAAGATGATTCTGTCCATCATTAAACGAGAAAACACGTCTAATTGAGAAATGTTTAATTGGCGTTCTTCAATAATATATGGTGTTAAACTGCCTACTAATTTATCGTAATACAAACTGTTTACTCCGTGTTTTTTTGTGGCAAATTTCTTAAATTCTTTTCCGTAGTTCATTTTAAATTGTATTTAAAAGGTTATGTAAATATTAAACACATAGAAACATAGTTTTTTAAATTCTGTAAAGAATAATTTAGAAAAATAAATTTTTAAACATAGTCCTATGATTTCTATTTGAAGCCAGCGACTTAATTTAATATTATTTTATATGTGTCTATGTGTTTTAAAAAAATTATTTATCTAATAAAAACGTCAAACCAAAATGATTTGACGTTCAAATATACTAATTTTTATGAATATTACATTTCGCCGTACATCGCTTTAACAAAATCTTGGTAGTTCACTTCTTTTTCAGTTGCTTTTACTTTTGTTTTGTATAAGTCAATCATTTTTAAACTCAAAACTTGGTCTGATATACGTTTTATTTCTTCTTGATTTGACATGACTCTTGAAACAATTCCGTCCACTTCTGCATCAGTTGCATTGGCTTGACCAAATTGAGCCATTTGTTGTCTGATTAATCCTGAAGTAAAATCTTTTAATTCTTCGAATCTAACTTGTAAATTATGTTGAATAAAGATTTTAGATTCGATTAATTGGTAACGCAATCCTCTTTCTGATTTTGCAAATTCCGCTTCTGCTTGTTCAGGAGTTAAAGGTGTTTCGCCAATAGTTTGAATCCATTTTTTTAAGAAAGTTTCTGGTAAATCAAATTGAGTAGTTTCTAATAACGCTTCAGTTACATCATTTAAAAACTGTTGATCTGCTTGCTGCACGAATTGTTGTTCCGCATCTTCTTTAATTCTTGCTTTTAAACCCTCTAAAGTAGTTACTTCTCCGTTTGGAAATAATTTCGCAAATAATTCGTCATTAATTTCCGCTTTTTCAATAGATTGAATGGCGTCAATAGTAAAATTAACTTCGATATCTAAACCGTGAACGTCATCGTGAGCCACTTTTAAATAATCCATTAATTGGTGGTCGTCATTAAACAAACCTTTCGTTTTCAATGTAACAACATCACCCACTTTTTTTCCAATAAATTGTTTCCCTGTTTTAGCATCTGCAAAAACATCTAAACTAATTAAAGCTTGGTTACTGATATTTTTTTCTTCGTTTGTAAATGTTCCGTTTATTTCAAAACCTTTTTTAACTTCAGTTTCCGTTAAAATTTTACCGTATTGCTTCTGAATTCTTTCAACTTGCTCGTTTAATAAGGTATCGTCAGCAATAATTTTATATCTAGTAACACCAGAAGCTCTTGCTAAATCTACAGTAAATTCTGGCGCTAAACCTAATTCGTATTCAAAAACCAATTCGTCTGCTTTCCAATCAAAATTTTCATCTATACGAGGTAAAGCATTACCTAACAAGTCTAATTTTTCTTTTGCGATATAATCTTTTAACCCTTTGTTCACCAAAGCAGTAACTTCTTCAATAATTGCTGGTTTTTCAAACTGTTTTCTCACCACATCCATAGGCGTTTTACCTTTTCTAAAACCTGGTAAAGTAGCTGTTTTTCTTTTAAGTTCTAAAAAATTCTCAATTTTTTCAGTATATTCATATTTACCAATTGTAATTTTTACAACGGCATTTAGTGCGTCAAGGTGTTCTTTTCTAATATTCATTTTTATTGATTTTTTGAAGTATAAATATGGGTTGCAAAATTATATAATTTTTGCAACCCATACAAGTTTTTAATTTACAGAATTTTACAAATAAACTATTGTTTTTTTTCTGTAAAAATTTTATTTAAAATATACTGACTTACCGATAATAATACACTAAAAACTAGCGCTTGAAGAAACGTCATTTGAATCCCATCAATACAATAATCGGCGATTTTTACAATACTGGCATTAATAACCAATAGAAACAAACCCAATGACATAATTGTTACAGGAATAGCAAGTATTTTTAATATTGGTTTTAAAAAGGTATTTAAAAACGATAAAGCAACAGCCATAAAAACAGCTGCCGAATAGTTGGTGATTTCAATTTTTAAAAAATACGAAATGATAAGTATTAATAGCGTTGAAATAAGTAGTTTGATAAGGTAATTTTTCATTTTTTAAGGTTGTAAATAATTTGTAAAATGTAAACACATAGTAACATAGTTTATTTTAAACAAAAGTACTCATAGAAATATTATTTTTTCACATAGCTAATGTGGTCTATATAAAGCAAAGCGACTTTACAATATTTATATTCTATGTTTCTATGTGTTTAAAAAAAGGTTTTGTTTTAAGGTGTAAATGTAAAAAATATTTTTGAACTTGGAATACTGAACGCTGAATTAAGAACATCGAAGTTCTAAAACAAAAAAATAGGCACCAAAATGATGCCTATTTAGAAATTATTTAAAAACTAGCTTAGTTCGTAGGTAAAATACTGATACCTGGGAAATAAGTAGGATTGTGTAATGGTAAATTTGATTTGTATTTTGCGTTTATTGTTTTAATAAATTCATTAGCAATAACTGCATAACCACGTGCATTTGGATGCACACCATCTAAAGAAAATAATATTTCACCTTCAGTTCCAGAAGGAGAAACAAAGTTTGGATTATTTGGAGGCAATAAATTTAACGGATTTTGACCAAAATAATAAGAAAAATAAATAGAATTGCCTGCAACTTGTAAGCCTGAAAGCGAAGCTAATTTATTCATAATTGCATTCATATCCGCCACAGCTAAATTTTTAGCATTTGCAATTGAAACAATTGATGCATTATATGCAGAAGTAGCATTAGAAATGGCTGTTAATTCAGAAGGTATTAATACCCATTGATCTGATAAAGGGAAAGTTACACCATTAACATTAAAAGGTGCTGTAGCAGCTGGGTTAACTTGTCCAATTATTGATCTTGCTGATAATAAAATTTTATCGTTTATTGTAGCTTGTCTTGCTTTTCCATATAATTGACCTAATGCTGTTGCAAAAGGCGCTAAAGTAGGGATGCCAGAAGCAGCGCCACTGATATTTGCACCTAAATCTGATAAATTTTCATCAACAATTAAAACTGGATTTTTAGTTCCTGCAGCAGTTGATAATGGAGATATTCTTCCACCAGTAACTGCAGCTAAAAATTGATACAAGCCAATTGCTTGAGCATTTGTTGCCGTAGCTTCTGCTGGTAATGCATTATACTTTACTGTTGTAAAAAATGGAATAGAAGTTACACTTGGAATGGTACAAACCACACCTTTTGCTCCATTAGAAGTTAAACCTGCTTGACCTGTTTGACCTGTTAAGGGGTTTGTTCCTCCATTAATTAAAAAATTATAAACTGCAGCAAATGTAGTTGCATTTGTAATATCATTAGCCCCATACGTTGAAGGATTGGTATTACCCGCCGCATTTTGATCTACACCAGTACCACCAGAAGTGGCATATGACAACACATCATTATTACCAATCCAGTTGGTAAAGAATGTTGGGTTTTTTGACATTGCATCTGCAAATACTGTAGCATTAGGAGTTGAAGCATGACGAATAAAATAAGGATTTGCATTTGGTAAATTTGTAACATTTCCATAACCTGGTGCTAATAAATGGAATGATTTTGCACCTGGTACTCCCATATTGTTATATGCTTTTGCTTGAGGTGTTAAAGTAATTGTTGATGTCCCTGCAATTGGCTCTGGTCTACTTTGAGAAGCATCAATCACTAATCTCGTACCAAATCCTGGAATTCCTGAAATACCTCCTAAATTATTTACATCTTCGGCAAATGAAGGTTGTGTAAATGCACCTCCCCCAACTAAAGCAAATTGTTGTGCTAATAAATTAGGGTAAGAATACGTTTGTCCTACTCTACAAACCGTTCCGTCCATATAACCAGCAGTAAGTGAGTTACCAACTGCTACATATCTTGTAAAATCTGCTTCACCAGAGGTGTAAGCGGCATTTACTTCATTTTCAAATTCTGGTTCACAACCTGCAAATCCAATTGCTAAAGCTGCTACTAGTATAAATTTATTTTTCATTTTTGAATATATTTTTAAATTAGAAACCGTATGTTATACCAATACCTGGCGAAAATACAGAAGATTTATAAGTACCTCCGAACGATGTTAGTCCGGTAGTGGTAGTAGGATCGTTAAAATAATCGTAAGAATTGTTAACTTCATCAAAATGTAAGTATAAGAATGACATGTCAATACCTAATTTACTATTTACTTGATATGTAAATCCACCTGTATAACCAACAGAATCATTACGCGGTGTTTCTGGCGCAAAATATCCTCCTTGAACTGGACTTTCATCTATATAATATCCACCTCTAACTGTAATTTTATCGGTTGCTTTATATTGTGCTCCAAAACGATAAGTACTTGCGTCTTTATAATTTCTTGGGTTTTCAGAAGTTGGTAAGCCATTGTTAAATTTTACATCTAAAGATTTATATACACTCCATTTAGCATAGTTATAATCAAAAGCAAATAACCACTTATCTGAAGCTTTATATGAAATACCTGTTGTAAATTCAGCTGGCAATGGTAAATCTGCGCTAAAAGTAGTATTGGTAAAAGAAGCAGCTGCAATTGCTGGTACATCTGCAAATTCTGCTGAACCACCTCTTGCTTCCATAATAATTTCAGAACGGTAATCCATACCTAAAGTTACTTTTTTAGATAATTTAAACATCATACCTACATTATATCCAGTTGCTGAAATTCCTTTTGCATCTAAAGTTACGTCTGTTCCACTTCCGTTGTTTGATAAAACTGGATTTGGCGTTAAATTTCTATTGAAGTTTACACTTCCTTGTACAAAAATTGGTCCCCCACCAATACTAAAAATATCACCAACTTTAAATGAAACAGTAGGTTGAATAAAAATAGCTGCCAAATCAATGTTGTTTACTAAATGTGCTCCAACCCAGTCTTGATCCCAAGCTACAGAAGAACCATAAGGTGTATACACTGCTAAACCTGCAGAAACCCAGTCATTAATTTTGTAGGTTGCATATAAACTAAAAGGTGTTCCCAAATTGTCTGTTGCTGCCGTTTGATTAAACTGTGAACTTTGAAATCTTGTTTTAGCCAATAATGCATTTCCACCTACTGATAAGTTGAATTTTTTGTCTAAGAATGACATCCCTGCAGGGTTAAAAAACGCCACCTCTGCACTATTAACAACTGCTACTCCGGTATGTCCCATCGCTAGTTGTTTCTGACCTTGAATAGAAACTCTATACCCTCCTGCAAACATAGAAGCAGTGGCCAAGGTTAGTAATGATAAAGAAAATAATTTTCTCATAATTAAAATTTAGTTAGTATTTATTTATATAATTTATTCAAAATTAACATTATTTATGAAATTGACAATTTTTTTAATAAAAATATTATGCATACATAATATTCGTTATACAAATTTTTCAACTTCATAATAAAATGCAGTAGGATTTTCAGCATGTAACCAATGCCCTGCATTTTGTATTGTTTTTATAACAGCTAATGGGAAATGATGTAAAATTGTTTCAAAATCTGAATCTAAAATATAATCTGATTTTTCTCCTCGAAGGAATAATGCTGGCTTATCAAAATGATTTTCAAATGGAAGTGCCGTGCCGATTTCAGATATTTTATCATTAAAAACTGGTAAATTAAATCGAAAACCTAATTCTTCTGGAGTTTTCCAATATACATTTTTTAATAAAAACTGTTTCGTACCAAAATCTGAAATATATTTTGAAACAATTTCATCAACTTCACTTCTATTTGGTTTTTTTAAAAAATCAACTGCGTTTAATGCTTCTAAAATACTTTGATGATGTGGTGCGTAATATTTCGGACCAATATCAGCAATAATTAATTTTTCAACATATTCTGGATATGTTGTCGCAAATAACATAGCAATTTTTCCACCCATTGAATGCCCTAAAAATGTAATATTTTGTAAATTATGAAAATCTATATACGCTTTTACATCTTCCACCATGATTTCATAATTAAACTCGTCTGAATGAAAACTTTTACCATGATTTCGCATATCTAACAAATGAATTTGATAACCCAATTGCACAAATTGCAATCCCAACGTTTTCCAATTATCAGACATGCCTAAAAATCCATGAATAATTAAAAACGGCTTTCCTTCGCCTTCTATTTTTGAGTATAACATTTTTATTGTTTAAAAGTTTATTTGGTATAAGGTTCCTAATTTATATAGTTGGCTTCGAGTGCCTCAGCCAACGGTGACTGAGGTACTCGAAGTCTCCGTTGACTTAAGCACTCGAAGTCGCTTTTTACTTCAACTTATTCAAATACATATTCACTACATTATCTAAACCAAGATATAAAGATTCCGAAATCAGAGCATGTCCAATGGAAACCTCTAATAAATTTGGAATATTATCTTTAAAAAATTTAATATTATCTAAACTCAAGTCGTGTCCAGCATTAATGCCTAAATTTAATTCATTTGCTCTAATAGCAGCTTTCATAAATGGCTCAATTGCTGATTGATTTCCTAAACTGTATTGATGCGCAAAACTTTCTGTATATAATTCAATTCTATCTGTACCCGTTTTTTTAGCGCCTTCTACCATACTTTCATTCGCATCTACGAAAATAGACGTTCTAATTCCATTACGTTGAAATTCTTGGATGACTTCCGTAAGATAATCTTGATGTTTTACAGTGTCCCAACCTGCATTAGAAGTAATTGCCCCAATAGCATCGGGAACTAAAGTTACCTGATCGGGTTGGCATTCTAAAACTAAATCAATAAAATTATGTTGTGGATTACCTTCTATATTATATTCTGTATGTACTACATATTTCAAATCGCGTGCATCTTGATAGGTAATATGTCTTTCATCTGGCCGTGGATGAATGGTAATTCCATTCGCTCCAAATTTTTGAATATCTTTTGCTACTTGCAACAAATCAGGAACATTACCACCTCGTGCATTTCTTAAGGTTGCAATTTTATTAATATTAACCGATAACTTTGTCATAATTGAATTAAATTTGTACAAAATTACAAACAAAAATAGACTAATTTGTATTTTTTACTTAATTTGCAATAGTTTTGAACTTAGATACATGGATAAAATTACAGATTTTATAAACAATCAATATAAAGCGTTACAAGTTAGTGCTACGGTAGCTGATGCCTCAGATTTATTCTTGGATGTAAATTATTCTCATTTTCCAATTTTAGAACAAAATGTTTTTTTAGGATCAATAGCAAAAGAAGATGCAGATATTTTTTTAAGTACAGATAGCATAGATGTCCATAAATATAATTTAACTCGTTTTTATGTTCGAAACGATATGAATTGGTTTGATGTTTTAGAAGAATTTTCAAAAAATCACACCAATCTTTTACCTGTTTTAGACGATAAAAATAATTATTTAGGTTTTTATGAACTTGACGATGTGCTTCACTTTTTTAACGAAACCACATTTGTAAAAGAAGACGGAGGCACCATTGTTATTGAAAAAGAAACATCAGATTTTACATTTAGCCAAATTTGTCAAATTGTAGAAAGTAACAATGCTAAAATATTAGGCGTTTTTATCTCAAATAATTCAGTAACAAAAACTGAAATAACATTAAAAATTTCGCAAAGTAATTTTAACGAAATTATACAGACATTTAGAAGGTATAATTATACTATTTTATCTGAACACCAAGAAGATGCTTATCTTGCTGATTTAAAAGATCGCTCGGATTATTTAAACAAATACTTAAATATATAAAAATTCACAAATGAAAATAGCTGTATTTGGTCAATATTATCAAAACAATACCCATTCTATAGTAGAAAAAGTAGTGGCTTTTTTAGAGCAGAATAATATTGAAATTTGTTTTTATAAAATTTTTTACGACAAATTAATTGAAAATGAGGTGTCGTTATCCGAATATAGCACATTTGATTCTCACGAATGTTTGAAAGATAATTTTGATTATTTAATTAGTATTGGTGGCGATGGAACTATTTTACGAGCTGCCACTTTTGTAAGAAACTACAATCTACCAATTATAGGAATTAACGCAGGAAGATTGGGGTTTTTAGCAACAATTCAAGAAGAAAATATCGAAAAACTTTTAACACGTGTGGTGGAAAATGATTTTTCTATTTCGAAAAGAACTTTAGTTAGTTTACACACACATCCTGAAAATGTTGATTTAGAAGACATTAATTTTGCTTTGAACGAAATTACGGTTTCCCGAAAAGATACCACTTCAATGATTACAATTGAAACGTATATAAATAATGAATATCTAAATTCGTATTGGGCAGACGGATTAATTATTTCAACACCAACAGGATCTACAGGGTATTCGCTTAGTTGTGGCGGACCTGTAATTATGCCTACATCCAATTGTTTTGTAATTACACCTATTGCACCACATAATTTAACCGCAAGACCTTTAATTATTCCTGACGATTCTGAATTAACTTTAAAAATAAAAGGTAGAGAAGAACAATATTTGGTATCATTAGACTCCAGAATAACTTCTGTTTCTAACGAAACTACTTTAACTGTTAAAAAATCAGATTTTTATATTTCAATTATCGAATTTCCAGAAGAAGGTTTCTTAAGAACCATCCGCAAAAAATTACTTTGGGGAGAAGACAAAAGGAATTAACACACGATTTTTCATTTTTTTGCGTTATAAAACCAAGTTAATCATCAAAAAAACTAGGTTTAAGATGGTTAGTAAATCAATATTATTATATTTGCAAACTATTAAAAAAATGAAAAGATTTTTATTAAATATTTTAGGCATATTATTCTGCATCACTTCGTTCGGACAAATTCACGAATTAGGCGTTTTTGTTGGTGGGAGTAATTATATTGGAGACGTAGGAAATTCACACTATTTGTCACCAGATGATATGGCGTTTGGGGTTTTGTATAAGTGGAATAAAAGCACGAGACATTCTTGGCGCTTTTCATATAAAATGGCATCGATTACAGCAAAAGATATTGAAAGTAGTGCCCCTAATAGAAAATATAGAGGTTTTGATATTAAAAATAATATTAAAGAACTATCTGCAGGTTTAGAATTTAATTTTTTAGATTTCGATTTGCATCAGTCTGATTATGTATTTACACCCTATGTATATTCAGGAATTTCAGCATTTGTTTATGATGAAATTTTTATAATTGACAAGGAAAGTAAAACGGATTATCAAGATTATTCATTTGCGATACCTATGATTGTTGGAATAAAATCTAAACTATCTAATAATTTAGTAATTGGATTAGAAACAGGCGCCAGATATACATTTACAGATAATATAGACGGAAGTAATCCAAAAAATAAAAATTTGGAAGAATTAAAATTTGGTAATTTAAACAATAAAGATTGGTATATTTTTACTGGGTTTACTTTAACGTACACATTTGGTAAAAACCCCTGTTTTTGCGCACATGAATAAAATGGAAAAAGAAATAGATAAAAATAATTTACCAAAACATTTAGCCATCATTATGGACGGAAATGGTCGTTGGGCAAAAAAACAAGGAATGCTTCGCGTATTTGGTCACGAAAAAGGAACTAAATCCGTGAAACAAACTGTTGAAAATTGTGCCAAATTAGGTATTGAATTTCTAACACTTTATGCTTTTTCAACAGAAAATTGGAACCGACCAAAAATTGAAGTCGACACGCTAATGAAATTATTAGTTAGCGCTTTAAAAAAGGAATTAAAAACATTACAAAACAATAATATTAAACTTAATGCGATTGGTAATTTAGACAGTTTACCTTCGGGTGTAAGAAAAGAATTAGCCGAAGTTATTGAAAAAACACAAGCAAATAGTAGATTGACATTAACTCTAGCATTAAGTTATGGCGCAAGAGATGAAATCATAAATGCTGTTAAAATAATTTCTGAAAAAGTTAAAAATAATATAATTTCGGTAGATGCTATTGAAGAATCAATTATAAATCAGCATCTTTACACACAGAATATGCCAGATGTTGACTTAGTGATAAGAACAAGCGGCGAACACAGGATTAGTAATTTCCTTTTATGGCAAATTGCTTATGCTGAATTTTATTTTACAGACGTGCTTTGGCCAGACTTCAATGAAGAAGAACTGCATAAGGCATTATTAAGTTATCAAAAAAGAGAAAGAAGATTTGGAAAAACTAGCGAACAAATTAGATAAATTGACAATGTTTAAAAACAAAATATTATTTTTATTTACCCTATTATTTATAGGAAATACAATAAATGCACAAGAAACAACCTTAGAAAAAGGAAAAGAATATACACTTTCTGGCATAGAAGTAACAGGAAAAGTTTCTTTCAACGAACAAACTGTTATTACATTTACCGGACTTGAGATTGGAAGTAAAATCAGGATTCCAGGTGAAGAAATCAGTCTAGCCATTACCAAACTTTGGAAATTAGGCCTTTTTAATGACGTAAACTTTTATGTTAAAAAAATTGAAGGAGAAACTATTTTCCTTGAATTAGAATTATATGAACTACCTAAGCTTAATGATATAAAAATAAAAGGAGTTAAAAAAGGTAAAAGAGAGGATATTGTTAAAGAAACCGAATTAAGCAAAGGTAAAATTGTAAATGATAACTTAATTACAAATACCAAAAACTACATTGAAAATAAGTATAAAAAAGACGGATATTTTAACACAAAAGTCACTATAAATACATTAGCCGATTCTACAAACACTAAAGTAGATATGGTGGTTTTTATTGATAGAGGACAAAAAGTTAAAATTAGCGCTATTAATTTTGTTGGAAATGAACAATTAGTTGATAAAAAACTAAAAAAATCATTTAAAAACACCAAAGAAAAAAAGATTTATAGAGTTTTTAAAGCTTCGAAATTTGTTAAAGACAAGTACAAAGAAGACCTTGGAACCCTAGTATCAAAATATAAAGAAAAAGGGTACAGAGATGCTAGAGTAGTTAATGAAAGTGTTATTTATAACAAAGAAACTAACAAAATAAATATTGATATAAATATTGAGGAAGGAAAAAAATATTACTTTGGTGATATTCGATTTTTAGGAAACACGGTATATTCGGATCAGGCATTAAATTCTATTCTGGGAATTAAAAGAGGCGAAATTTATAATGGTGTTTTGTTAGAAAAAAGAATTGCCGATACTTCTTCACCAGATGCAGAAGATGTTACAAATTTATATCAAAATAATGGCTATTTATGGTCAAACATCAATCCTGTAGAAGTAAAAACAGAAAACGATACTATTGATTTTGAAATTAGAATTACTGAAGGTCCAATTGCATATTTTAATAATGTCACGGTTAAAGGAAACGACAAAACTAATGACAAAGTAATTTATAGAGAACTAAGAACCAGACCGGGTGAAAAATGGAATAAAGATTTGGTTATTCGTTCTGTTCGTGAATTAGGACAATTGGGTTTCTTTGATGCGGAAGCCATTCGTCCAGAGCCTGTAAATATGGATCCAGCTGCTGGAACTGTAGATTTAGATTGGACTCTAGTAGAAAAAGGTTCAAGTCAAGTAGAATTACAAGGAGGTTACGGTGCTGGAGGATTCATAGGAACTTTAGGATTATCGTTTAACAATTTTTCTTTAAAAAATATTTTCAATAAAAAAGCCTATCAACCTTTACCAATGGGTGATGGTCAAAAAATGTCATTACGTTTGCAAGCCAGTCAAGGTTTTCAAGTGTACAGCTTGTCATTTACTGAACCTTGGTTGGGTGGAAAAAAACCAATTAGTTTCTTTACATCTATATCGCACAGTAAACAATTTTTATTCGATTTCAGATCTAGAGATGTAACCAGAGATAAAAGTTTTAATATCTCTACATTAACTGTTGGTTACGGAAAAAGATTAAAAGTTCCAGATGATTATTTTAGTATATCTAATTCCGTTTCTTTTTCGTATTACGACTTAAATAATTACAATACAGGCTTATTTACCTTTGGAAATGGCGCTTCAAGAAACTTAGCGTTCAATACCACATTAACAAGAGACAGCAGAGGTTTAGACCCTATTTTCCCAGACAGAGGTTCGAATTTTTCAGTATCGGCTAAATTTACATTACCTTATTCAATGTGGAATGGCGTAGATTACGCTAATTTAGAAAACAAAGAAGAATTTAAACAACGAAATACTAATGTTTCACAAACGGATGCCAATGAAAATTTAGTTCCAATTTATATAGATGAGAATGGAAACAATACAAATGACTTTACAAAAGCTGTTGCAGATCAAAGTTTAGTAGATCAAGAACGTTTTAAATATTTAGAATTTTATAAAGTAAAATTTAGTGGCGATTGGTACACTAAAATTTATAAAAAATTCGTTTTACGAACAAGAGCCGAATTTGGTTTCTTAGGTGCGTATAATTCAGACAGAGGTGTCGTCCCTTTTGAAAGATTCTTTGTAGGTGGAGATGGTTTAGCAAATTTTGCATTAGACGGAAGAGAAGTAATTCAATTACGTGGATATCCAAACAATTCACTATCTTCGCAAAATGGAGGAACAGTGTATAATAAATATTCTATGGAATTAAGATACCCAATAACTATGAAACAATCGGCAAAAATATATGCTATGAGTTTTCTAGAAGCGGGTGCTGCCTTTGATAATTTTAAAACATTTGATCCATTTAAAGTACAACGTGCTGCAGGTATAGGATTAAGAGTATTTATGCCAGCTTTCGGATTATTAGGTATTGATTTTGCTCACGGTTTCGACCCAATTCCTGGTGATACTATAAAAAGTGGTTGGCAAACACATTTTATTATTGGACAACAATTTTAAGTTTTGGCACGATAGTTGAATTTAACATTTACATTTATGAAAAAATATTTTGTTTTACTTTTTAGTTTTGTTTTATTTGCAGTACAAGCACAAAAAACAACAAAAATTGGTTATATAGATATGGATTATATTTTGGAAAAAGTACCAGAATATGCCGAAGCTAAAAATCAATTGGAACAAAAAGCAGCTACTTGGAAACAAGAAATTGAAACCAAGAAAAATGAAATATCAAAATTAAAAGATGCTTTAGCTTCTGAAAAAGTACTTTTAACAAAAGAATTAATAAACGATAAAGAAGAAGAGATAAACGTTCTTGAAAAAGAAATGCTTGACTATCAACAAAAACGATTTGGACCTCAAGGCGACTTAATGACCCAGAAATCGGCGTTAGTAAAACCTATACAAGACCAGGTTTTTAATGTAGTACAAGATATTGCAGAACAGAGAAAATACGATTTTATTTTCGATAAATCTTCTGATTTAACGATGCTTTATACAGCAGAACGTTTTGATATCAGTGATTTTGTATTAAAAGCTTTAGAAAGAGCGGGTAAAAAAGTTGAACTAACTAAAAAACAACAAAAAATTCAAGACGCTAAAGATGTAAGGGAATTTGATACGAAAGAAAATCCTGAAATTTTAGAAAAAGAAAAAGCAGTACAGGCTACAAAAGACGATAGAGAAAAAAAGTTACAAGAGCGTAAAGATGCGATAGCTGCAAAGAAAAAAGAAGCTGATGATAAAAGAGCGGAACTTTTAAAAGAAAGAGCAGAAGCACGTCAGAAATTACTTGACGATCAAAAAGCAAAAAGAGATGCTTTATTAAATAAGAAAAAAGAAAATAAATAAACATAAATAACTAAAACAACAATTAAATAACCCTTATTAAATTAAATTAAAATGAAACAATTTAAAACTCTAATTATTGCAATAGTACTATTTTTTGGTGCGCAAGTTGCTACAGCTCAAACTAAAGTTGGACATATTGATGTAAGTGCTTTAATGACTACTATGCCAGCTATGAAAGCAGCAGAAGCTCAATTAACAAAATTGAAAGAAGGCTATGATAATGAATACAAAAAATTAGTAGCAGAATACCAAACTAAAGCAGCTCAATACCAAAAAGAAGCAGAAACTGCTGGAGATTTATTAAATCAAACACGTTCTCAAGAAATGCAAGATATGGGAACAAGAATTCAAAAATATCAAGATGATGCATCAAAATCATTACAAGATAAACAAATTGAATTACAAAAACCAATATACGAAAAAGCACTTGCTGCAATAAAAAAAGTATCAGACGCTAAAGGTTTGTCTTATACTATTGACGCTACTTCTCCTGGAACTGTATTAAATATTGGTGCTGGAAGTATTGATATATTAGCTGATGTTAAAAAAGAATTAGGTTTCTAATAAAACTTAAAAAAATACTACAACTGCTCCATCTTATTTTTAGATTGAGCAGTTTTTTTTTTACATTTGTTTTTATGAGTAACAAAAACCCAATAGGACTTTTCGATTCTGGCGTAGGAGGCACATCAATCTGGAAAGAAGTACACGCACTTCTACCAAATGAAAGCACTATTTATTTGGCAGATAGTAAAAACGCGCCTTATGGTCAAAAAAGTCAGGATGAAATAATTGCCTTAAGTATAAAAAATACTGAGTTATTACTAAACAACAATTGTAAAATTATAATTGTAGCTTGTAATACCGCTACCACAAATGCAATTAAAGTATTAAGAGCAACTTATGACATCCCGTTTATTGGAATTGAACCCGCCATTAAACCTGCCGCATTACATACAAAAACTCATAAAATTGGGATTTTAGCTACGCAAGGCACATTAAATAGTGCGCTTTTTCATCAAACTATTGCTTTATATTCAGATGTAAAAGTAGTGGAGCAAATTGGTTACGAATTGGTTCAACTTATAGAAAGTGGCGCGATGCATTCTGAAAAAATGACACAACTTTTAAAATCGTATTTAGAACCAATGGTAAGTCAAGATATAGATTATTTGGTTTTAGGTTGTACACATTATCCTTATTTGATTCCACAAATAAAAAAAATAATTCCAAATCATATTAGAATAATTGATTCTGGAGAAGCAGTTGCTAAACAAACCAAACATATTTTAGAAGTTAACAACTTATATAATACGTCAAATGAAGTATTTCACTCCTTTTTTATTAATAATACGCCAGAAGTTATGCAAGAATTAGTCGGAACCTCTTTTAATGTGGATTTCAAGGTTTTTTAGTCTTCTTTAAACCAACTAGAGTACATTACGTAATTATTAGAAATTCGGTCAATTTCGCCTGCAAAATCACTTGTATTTAATGCTTTTACTTTTTTTGCTGGAATTCCTGCATATATAAAACCACTTTCAATATGCGTATTTTGTGTTACTACACTCCCCGCTCCTATTATCGAATTACTTTCAACCACACATCCATCCATAATGATGGCACCCATACCTACTAAAACATTATCATGAATGGTACATCCATGAACAATGGCATTATGTCCAATTGAAACATTATTCCCAATAATTGTTGGATGCTTTAAATAAGTACAATGTATAACTGCTCCGTCTTGAATATTTACTTTATTTCCTATTGAAATAAAATTAACATCACCCCTAACTACTGCATTAAACCAAACGCTACACTTTTCTCCGAATGAAACTTCGCCTACAATGGTGGCATTTTCTGCCACATAACAATCCGCTGGAATCGCTGGTTTTTTACCTCTAACTTCTTTAATAATCATAAAAAAATATTTAAAAAAATCCCGAAAAAATCGGGATTAATTATATTAGTTTGAAACGGCTGGACAGTTACAGTCGTATGCTTTTGGTTTACAGAATAGGTTTAATCCAATTGTTAATTGATGATATCCTGCATTATCGAATTTAACATCGCCAATTATATGGTTGTATGAATAACCAAACATAAACTGTTTAAAGTTAACCCCTACGAACGGTGTTAAGTATTGTAATTTTTGAGTATTAACTACACCTCTTTCTTTTGTATATTGAGTTCCTTCAAAACTTGTTCTGTAAGAAAGTCCCCCCCAAATATTACCAAAATCCATAGCTTTATATACTTTTGCATTTAAATCAATGGCTTTTTCTCCTGTTTGTTCAGTTACTTGAAACATAAATGAAGGTTCTACTGAAATATTATCAGTATCTCCAAAATTCGCACCTGCACTCCATAAGTATTTTCTTAAGTTATCAGATTCAACTCCAGCTAAGTATAATTCTCTTCTATTAGCGATAAAATTTTTCACCGTTACATGTGTGAAAAAATCCATATAATGATAAGAGGCTCCAATATCTAAATTAAAATAAGAATCTTTTTGAGTAATTCCTCCATAAATTTGTGGATCAAAAACTTTAAATGCTGTCTCGTCTAACCTACTTTGAATAAAAGCAGTACTTAAACCGAAAGAAAGCATATTTAAATCTGCTTTTGTACGTGAAAATAATAAATGATGTGCATATGTTAATTTAGCTCCAGATTGAGAATGGTATCCATTTCTATCATTAAAAGCAATCATTCCTACTCCAGATTTTCCGTCTTCATCTAAAGTGGTATTAAAACTCATTGTTTGTAAGGAGGGTGCCTCTTGCTGACCAAACCATTGTTGCCTTCCTGTAACTCTTAATTTAGCGCAGTTTGAAGCGCCAGCCATGGATGGATGTATCAAATAATAATTATCGGTTAAATAATCTGTATAAACAGCAATACCTTCTTGAGAATAGGCTGATTGAAAAAAAATTGTTAGGTTAAGTAGTAATAAATTTCTTAGTTTCATTGTAATTTTGTCTTATCTTTTTAACGAAAAATGGGCTTTAAATAATTTTTGTTGGTCGTTTTCTGTATAGTCTATTGTGAACCAATAATCCGTTGATGTTAAGTCTTCACCGTTGTATTTTCCGTTCCAACCTTCACCTAATGGATCAATTTGTTTCACTAGTTTTCCATAACGGTCAAATATATAAATTTTTGCGTTATGTTTTGCTTCTAATCCAATAATTTTCCACGTATCATTGATTCCATCACCATTTGGTGTAAAATATTTCGGATAATCAATTACTAATACATCAATTGTTAGGTTCGTACAACCTTCTGTATCTTCTACCATTACTTGG
>Ga0208595_1000359_pt1 | contig 17668 bp, 13 predicted proteins | sample LakMenEpi28Jun11_FD_150742 | JGI IMG/M metagenome (GOLD analysis project Ga0208595, IMG submission 150742) | Freshwater microbial communities from Lake Mendota, WI - 28JUN2011 deep hole epilimnion (SPAdes) | ecosystem: Environmental > Aquatic > Freshwater > Lake > Epilimnion/Euphotic zone ...
AAATTAAAATTTGCATTATTATCTTTAATAATTTGTACCGCTTTACCTGAACCTTTTTTAAATTGTTCTTCATTTAATATTGTCGCTTCAGAAATATACCCACCTTTATTTGCTATTTGTAAACGCAATACGTTATTTGCTAATAAAGTGGTAGTATCTTTAGCTGATGGCAATGATGCTGCATAAGCGAAAGCACCTAATTTAGATAAAGCTTCTTGTGAAATTTTCCCTGTAGAATCGGTTTTTTGAACTAATTGCGTAGAAGTTACAGCAGCACTTTTAGGTGTTTTTGCTTCTTTATCGGCTTGTTCTTTTTTGGCTGTTTCAGCTAATTCTTCTTTTGTTGGTTGGTTTGAATACATCATCCACATTAAAATCCCGAAGATTAATGTGAAACCAATAAACGACTTAATGTCAAACTTTTTTTCTTCCATAATATGAATGTGCAACTCAAACGGAGTTGAATTAAATTTATAATTTGTATGCGTTTAAATAAAATCGTTACAATATAACAATTCTATTTGTTTTTAACAGCCGCAGCCACTAATCCCATAAATAAAGGATGAGGATTTAACACTGTACTTTTATATTCTGGGTGGTATTGTACGCCAATAAAGAAAGGGTGGTTTGGTAATTCAATTATTTCCACCAATCCCGTATCTGGATTTGAACCTGAAGCTACCAATCCAGCTGCTTCCATTTCTGTTAAATAATCACCATTAAATTCAAAACGATGACGGTGACGCTCTAATATATTTGTTTTTCCGTAAATTTTGTGTGCTAAAGTATTTTCTTTAATAGAACATTTCCACGCACCTAAACGCATAGTTCCTCCTTTTTCAGTAACTGTTTTTTGTTCTTCCATTAAACTGATAATCGGATAACTTGTGTTTTCATTCATTTCTGTTGAATTGGCATCTTTTTTACCAAGTATGTTTCTTGCAAATTCAATAGAAGCCATTTGCATACCTAAACAAATTCCTAAAAATGGAATGTTATTTTCACGTACATATTTTATGGCTTCAATTTTACCTTCAATTCCTCTTCCACCGAAACCAGGAGCTACTAAAACACCATCTAAACCTTTTAATTTATCAGCTACATTTGATTTATCTAAAAACTCAGAATGTATACTAACTACATTTACTTTTGTTTCTTGTGTAGCGCCAGCGTGAATAAATGCTTCTAAAATGGATTTGTATGAATCTTGTAATTCAACATATTTTCCAACCAAACCTATGTTTACTTCGTGTTTTGGATGCTCTAATTTGTATAAAAACTCATTCCACTGTTTTAAATCTGGCGTAGCTTTTTCTGGTAAATTTAATTTTTGTAAAGCTACTTTATCCAAACCTTCATCTTGCATTAAATTTGGCACTTTATAAATTGTTGAAGCATCAATTGATTGAATAACTGCATCTTTCTTAACATTACAAAATAAGGCTAATTTCTGACGTAAATCTTGAGATATTTCGTGTTCGGTTCTACAAACTAAAATATCGGCTTTTATTCCGCTTTCCATCAAAGTTTTCACCGAGTGTTGCGTTGGTTTTGTTTTTAATTCACCCGCAGCTGCTAAATAAGGTACTAACGTTAAATGAATTACAATTCCATTAGTATCACCTAATTCCCAAACCAATTGACGAACCGATTCTATGTAAGGTAACGATTCTATATCACCAACTGTTCCACCAATTTCAGTAATTACTATATCATAATCGCCAGAATTACCAAGCAATTGCATACGTTCTTTTATTTCATTGGTAATATGAGGCACAACTTGAACCGTTTTCCCCAAAAATTCGCCACGACGTTCTTTTTCAATAACAGATAAGTAAATTCTACCTGTAGTTACATTATTCGCTTGAGATGTCGGTACATTTAAAAAACGTTCGTAATGTCCTAAATCTAAATCTGTTTCTGCTCCATCATCTGTTACATAACATTCGCCGTGTTCGTATGGATTTAAAGTTCCTGGATCTACGTTAATATACGGGTCAAATTTTTGAATAGTAGTTCTGTAACCTCTGGCTTGTAATAATTTTGCTAAAGATGCTGCTATAATTCCTTTTCCTAATGAAGAAGTAACACCACCTGTAACGAAAATGTATTTTGTTTGATTCATATTGTTGTTTGTTGTGTTGTTTTGAGGAACATACAAAATGTTCGCTCTGATATTGTATTTAAAAACACGCAAAGATAATATTAATTAGCCAATTATCAATAAGTCAAATTGTCAATTATGTATTAAATTTAGGGTTTTGGATATTTTTTTTGAATATTATGAATTAATTCTTCTAATCCATTAAGTTTCAATTCGTACACCAATTTCAGTTGCTCGCCTAAAGTTCCAGCAGGAAAGCCCTTATTTTTGTACCAAACAACATACTGTTCAGGTAAATTAATAAGATAACGCCCCTTAAATTTTCCATAAGGCATTATAGTATAAGCGAGTTTAATGAGTTGGTCTTGGTTGGTCATTTTTTGAGAATATAGAGTATAGAAAATAGAACATAGAAAATAGAGTATAGAATTTAAATGTATGCTTATTTTCTAACATTAAATTACTTCCAATTAAAAACCACTTCCTTTTTAATGTCTGGATGTAAGCTATTTAAAACTGGGCAAGTCATTGCGGTTTTTTCAAAAATTGTTTTTTCTTTGTCTGTTACTTCAACATTCATTGAAAATGTTACGTGAATTTCTGTAATACGTCTTGGTTCGGTTCCCATAATTTTAGTTACTTCAGCCGTTGAATTTGAAAAATCTATATTTAAATCTTGTGCTTTAATGCCCATTACCGTAAACATACAACTTGCTAATGCATTAGCTACCGTATCAGTTGGTGAAAATGCTTCTCCTTTTCCGTTATTATCAATTGGTGCATCCGAAATAATTTCTGAACCAGAAGCTAAATGTATCGATGATGTGCTTAAATCTCCTAAATAAGTTACTTTTGACGTTGCCATTATTGTGCTTGTTTTATATTTAAATCTGAATTATAATACATCATATACACACCGTAATTATTGCTGTTAGAATAATTAAATTGACTTTCAATTTGCTCCGAAATTTGACTTTCAGCAGATTTAATAAATCCGTCTTCCTGACACATTCTTAAAATAGCATCAAACGTAACATCAAAGCCACGTGTGGCATATTGATTTGGTTGTACTTTATTATCTTTTTTATACGCTTTTGCAAAAATTAATGCTTCTGATGATTCATTCTCACGAATAGCGGAAGGATACAACATTTGCAATGCAGCTAAGTTTTTGGATGGAATTTCTTCAAAATCTAAAGCGTCATTTCTTTCAATAACCACCAATTGAATATCAAATTCTTTTTTAAGTTTTAATAAATTATTGACTACAGAAAGTACTTGTATAATTTTATCTGAATCTAAAATTACAAAGTTCTTTTTCCCTTTTTGTAAATTAGATTTTAAAATCGCATAATCAAAAATTCCTTTTTCATTAAAATAAAATGATTTCACTTCTGGATAATTAGAAGAAAAATAAGTACTTAATTTTGATTTTGATGAGGAATGAATAGCAAAAATAGCATCCGATTTTGATTTCAAATACGCCATTAATTTTTCCTTTTGAATGGTTTCATTTGGCATAGCATAAAAAACATTCGATCCACCAACCCCAACATCATTAGTTAATGGAGAAATAACGGCTGTTTTTTTATCAACTAATTGTCCTGCAAGCTCTACAAATGAATTGGTAAAAGGACCAATTACCACATCGACATTAGAAAAATCATTATTTTTTATAATTGTAGCAACATTAGATGAATATTTTGAAGATTCGGTGTCATATACTTTCGCATAAAAAGGCAATCCCAATACTTTAGCTGAATCAATTGCTCTTAACGCACCAGCATAAAAATCAAGTGTAATGTTTAAAAATTTATCTGTTTTTAAATATTCGATTTTTGTTTTAGAAGAATCTTTTTCAATTCTATTGATATTAAAAGGCATCAATAAAACTAAATTTCTTTCTTTGGTTTTATTTACGGTTTCTAATAAATTTACTTTTTCTTTCTTTAAAATTATTGAATCTTTTATGGTGCCAATACTACTTTTCTTTGGTAAAATCAAAAACCAGCCTTCAGCTAAACCATCTTTTGCAATTGGATTTTTGGCAATTATTTCTTCTATTGAAATATTATACATTTTCGAAATGCTATACAACGTTTCTTTTGCTTCTACTTTATGAGAAATAATATTTTCTGAGGAAACTATATTTTTTACCGATTTTGGCAATGATAAAACAATACCTTTTTTTAGTCGAATTTCGGTTCCAATTTCAAACTCAGTTCCTATTTCTGGATTTAATTTTTCTAATTCTTCAATTGAAATTCCATATTTTTTGGATACCGAATATTTTGTGTCTTTAGGCTGAATAATATGTTTATTTGGCGTAGATGAATCTATTATTGTAGCTTTTGGAATGGTCAGAATACTATTTTCTTGAACGCCGTTTTTAACTTCTGGATTGGCTTTTAGAATATCTTCAGAAGTAATATTATATTTTTTTGAAATACTATATAAAGTTTCACCTTTAGTAACGGTATGTTTGGTTTGAGCGTAATTTAGTACACTTACCAAAAATAATATCAATATATAATATGCTTTTTTCATTGAGGTTGTTTTATATTTTATTTGGGTGCAATTTCAATGCCAAGTTGAATAATGATAAAAATCAAATTCAATATCACTTTTCAAAAATAAGCATTATTATTTCAATTACAACATTTCAAAAATAAAAAAGCAATGTCAAATTTTAGTAAAATATTGACATTGCCATTGTATTTGATATTGTTATTTCTTTTTTATTCCCATTCAATAGTTGCTGGTGGTTTCGAGCTAATATCGTACACCACTCGGTTTACACCACGAACATTATTGATAATTTCATTTGATATTTTCATTAAAAACTCATACGGTAAATGCACCCAGTCAGCTGTCATTCCGTCTGTAGATTCTACAGCTCGTAACGCCACAACTTTTTCATACGTACGTTCATCACCCATTACACCTACGCTATTTACAGGTAATAAAATAGCACCTGCTTGCCAAACTTTATCGTATAAACCGTGTTCTTTTAATCCGTTGATGAAAACAGCATCTACTTCTTGTAAAATAGCTACTTTTTCTGGTGTAATATCACCTAAAATACGAATAGCCAAACCAGGTCCAGGAAAAGGATGACGACCTAATAACTCAGGATCAATTCCTAATGTTGCACCTACTCTACGTACTTCATCTTTAAATAACATTCGTAAAGGTTCCACAATTTGTAATTTCATAAAATCAGGTAAACCACCTACATTATGATGCGATTTTATAGTAGCTGAAGGTCCACCAGTAGCCGAAACCGATTCAATTACATCAGGATAAATAGTACCTTGACCTAAAAATTTTACATCTTTTAACTTATTGGCTTCATCGTCAAAAACTTCAATAAAAGCATTTCCAATAGCTTTACGTTTCGCTTCAGGATCATCAAGTCCAGCTAAAGCGTCATAAAAACGTTGAGAAGCATCAACTCCTTTAACGTTTAATCCCATTCCTTTGTATTGGTCTAATACACTTTGGAATTCGTTTTTTCGTAATAATCCGTTGTTTACAAAAATACAATACAAATTACTCCCTATCGCTTTATTTAATATTACCGCAGCAACCGTAGAATCTACTCCACCAGATAATCCTAACACTACTTTATCATCACCAATTTTGGCTTTCATATCAGCAATTACTTCTTCAACGAAAGCATTTGGAGTAAAGGTTTGTTCCACTTTTGCAATTTTAACCAAAAAGTTTTCTAACATTTGTTTTCCATCTGAAGAATGATACACCTCAGGATGAAATTGAATAGCGTAAGTAGTCTCTCCTTCAATTTTATATGCCGCATTTTCAACGTCTTTTGTACTTGCTATTTTGATTCCGTTTGTTGGTAATTTTTTGATTGAATCTGAATGACTCATCCAAACTTGGCTATTATCAGAAACACCTTCTAAAAACACTTCATTTTCTTTGATGTAAGATAAATTTGCTCTTCCGTATTCTCTTGTATTAGAAGCGGCAACTTCACCACCAGAAAAATGCGCTAAATATTGTGCACCATAACAAACGGCTAATAACGGTTTTTTACCTCTAATTTCAGATAAATCAGGATGAAGTGCTTCTTCCGAACGCACCGAACAAGGACTTCCACCTAAAATTACCGCTTTATATGATGATAAATCTGAAGGGATTTTATCGAAAGGAAAAATTTCACAGAAAATATTTAATTCTCTAACTCTTCGAGCAATTAGTTGGGTATATTGAGACCCGAAATCTAAAATTAAAACATTATTCATTTTTGTTTTGTTGTTGTGTGTTATTATAATTATTTATGAAATTAAACAACACAGATGAAAAAAATTATATAAATTAATAAAATTTATTTAATCTGTGTTGAAATACTTCTAATACTCAAACGTTCCGTACTCCGAAACTATAGTTAACTTTTTATTATCTGATGCTTCTACTCGTCCTACAATTTGCGCATCGATATTAAATGATTTTGAAATTTCGATGATATCTTGTGCAATTTCAGCAGGTATATAAATTTCCATTCGATGTCCGCAATTAAAAACCTGATACATTTCTTTCCAATCGGTTTTAGAATTTTCTTGAATCAATTGAAATAACGGTGGTACTGGAAATAAATTATCTTTAATCACGTGAACGTTGTCTACAAAGTGAAGTACTTTAGTTTGGGCGCCTCCACTGCAATGCACCATTCCGTGAATTTGATTTGAATTGTATTTAGATAGTAATTTTTTAATAACTGGCGCATACGTTCTGGTTGGAGAAAGCACTAATTTTCCAGCATCAATTGGGCTGTTTTTAACAACATCAGTTAACATCGTTTGACCCGAATATACCAATTCGTTTGGAACAGCTGCATCAAAACTTTCTGGATATTTAGTTGCCAAATATTTCGCAAAAACATCGTGACGCGCAGATGTTAAACCATTACTTCCCATTCCACCATTGTATTCAGTTTCATAAGAAGCTTGACCAAATGAAGCTAAACCTACAATTACATCTCCGGCTTGAATATTTGCGTTATTAATTACTTTACTTCTTTCCATTCGAGCTGTTACAGTAGAATCTACAATAATCGTACGAACCAAATCGCCTACATCAGCCGTTTCACCACCTGTTGAATGGATAGTAACGCCGTGTTTCTTTAATTCTGCAATTAATTCTTCTATGCCATTAATAATGGCTGAAATGACTTCAGCTGGGATTAGATTTTTATTTCTACCGATAGTAGAAGACAATAAAATATTATCGGTTGCACCTACACACAATAAATCATCAATATTCATAATTAAGGCATCTTGCGCAATACCTTTCCAAACAGAAACATCACCTGTTTCTTTCCAGTACATATAAGCTAAAGCTGATTTAGTACCAGCGCCATCAGCGTGCATAATAATGCAATATTGCTCATCGTTAGTTAAATAATCGGGGATGATTTTACAAAATGCTTGAGGAAATAAACCTTTATCAATATTTTTAATCGCATTATGTACATCTTCTTTAGAAGCAGAAACTCCTCTTAAATTGTAGCGTTGGCTCGTTTCAGAACTCATTATTATGTGTTGTTTGTTGTGTGGAGCAAAGATATAAATAATTAGGTAATGTGCCAATAAGATAATGAGACAATTTGCCAATTCAGAATAAAACAAATTAGAAATAAACACAATCACAGAAAATTTTACAACCTTTGCAGCTAAGTGGTTTACAAAACAATCAAAAATAGAATTGGAAAAGTTAGAAAATTCCGTTACAAGTTGGACAGTTTGTCAAAATTGTAAAGGGCAAGGTAAAAAAAATCGAAAGCAACCTAAAAATCCGTTTGTTGAACAAGAAAGCATCGTGTCAAAAAACGAACAGATTTCTTGTAAGAAATGTTTGGGTTCTGGTTTAATTGCTTCTGCTAATTTTCCACAAATAGACGCTGAAAATTATCCAAATATTGCAATTATTGGCGGTGGAATTGGCGGAGTCGCTTTAGCTGTCGCTTGTTTACACCGAGGTATTCCTTTTACATTATTTGAACGTGATAAAAGTTTTTCAGACCGATCTCAAGGTTACGGACTTACGTTGCAACAAGCAAGCAAAGCAATGAAAAGTTTTGGAATAAAGTCTTTAAAAGAAGGTATTGTTTCTTCAAAACACATCGTTCATACTACAGAGGGCAACATTATTGGAGAATGGGGAATGAGAAAATGGATGCCATCTGATACTAAAAAATCACAAAAGCAAACTAATATTCATATATCGAGACAATCGTTACGATTAGCATTACTTGAGCAACTTGGTGGACACAATAGTGTACAATGGGGACATCAATTATTAGATTTTAAGGAATCTGATACTAAAATTGATTTGAGTTTTCAAGTGAACGGGGAAATTAAAAACGTTCAAACTGACATTTTAGTTGGAGCAGATGGCATACGAAGTTCTGTAAGAAAATTGTTGTTAGGTGAAGAAATTTTACCATTACGCTATTTAGATTGTATGGTTATTTTAGGTATTTGTTCTTTAAAATCAATAAAAAATATTGAAAGTCCTTTACTTGATGGTGCCACGGTATTTCAAACTGCCAACGGAAAAGAACGCATATATATGATGCCTTATTCGGAAGAGGCTTTAATGTGGCAACTTAGCTTCCCCATTTCAGAAGAAGCAGCAAAAGAAATATGTACAAAAGGCAAAAATTCGCTTAAAGAGGAAGCGATACAAAGAACTAATTGGCACTCGCCTATTCCAGAAATTATTAAAGCAACTTTAGAATCGCAAATTTCAGGATATCCTGTTTACGATAGAGAAATACTATCTACTACATTATTAGAGAAAACAGAAAAAAACATAACTTTAATTGGTGATGCCGCACACCCAATGAGTCCGTTTAAAGGTCAAGGTGCCAATCAGGCATTGTTAGATGCATTGTCATTCGCTCGAGAAATTACAAAAAAATGTACGAAATCATCAAACTGGAAAGAAATTGAAATTAGAAAAAGTGTTCTTAACGATTTTGAATCCGAAATGCTATCACGTAGTGCTAGTAAAGTGATAGATTCTGCAGAAGCAGCGAAATTTTTACACTCAGAAATAGCACTTTTTGAAGGTAATCAACCTAGAGGAAGTGTGTTTAAAAAATTAGATAATTAGATGGTTAGATTTTTTAGATAATTAGACAATTTACTAATTAACTTACTTTTCTAAAATCATAATTTCTACTCTCCTATTGGCAGCTGCTTGTTCTTCTGTGGCTTCAGGTATTGGAAATTTTGGTTTTGAAACTCCAAAACCTTTTACTTTTATACGACGTTCTAAAATGTAATTCGATTGTAAAATACGTTTAACTTGTCTGGCTCTATCTAAAGATAAATTTCTAATGTCTTTATCCACACAACAAATATGCCCTTGAATTTCAATGTATAATTTTGGATTCATTGTCATAATACGAATCAATTCAAAAATTTCTCTTTGTGAGGAAGGCATAATGCCAAAGGAATTTTTATAAAACTGAATTTCAGGCAAAACAATTAAAGTTCCTGGTCGAGACAATTGAATTTTTTCTTCTAAAGTAGCACCTTCTGGGAAATTCATATCCTTTTCCTCAATTGGAATTAACCCATTTGTAGGAACATCTTTAGGGACTTCCACTTCTACCTTTGGTTGAATTAAAAGGTCTTCTTTAGCCAAATCTTTTTCTTGTAAAAAAACTATAATGGCTTTTCTGTTTTCAGCTTTAGTATTAGATTTAGCTCCTTTTTCACCTAAAGAAACAGATTTAAAATCTTCCCTAATTTTAACCGATAGTTTTACTTTATTAAAAATATAATCTACACGTTTTTGTGATAAAGTATCGTTATAACCAGAAGAACCAACTTCATCAGTTGAACCTGTAATAGAAAGAATTTTAGAATTTTTATTTGCAGCAATCCATTTATTTAATTTAGCCAATTCCACTTGATTTAATGCTGATTTGTTGTTTTCGAAATAAAACGAAATACTTTCTTGCCCAAAAAAGGTAAATGGTAAAAGGTAAAAGGCAAAAGCAAATAGAAATTTCATTGTTTTGTATGTTTTATGATTTTGACAGCCACAAATATAGACTAAAAACTATGCCATCTATTTATCTATGATTAAAATTTCTATACGACGATTGGCTTTTCGTTCTTCTTCATTTTTTTCTGGAATGGGAAAAATAGGTTGCTCTGCATCGAAGCTTTTATAACTTAATCTCGATTTATCTATTCCGTTTATCACTAAATATTCAATGGTTCCAATACATCGTTTTAAAGCAATTTCTTCTTTATCTTTTCCAGGTGTGCAACAAATATGACCGTGAATTTCAATCTTTAATTTCGGATTGTCTTTCAATGCTTTTAGTAATTCTTCCCGCGGCTTATACGATTCTGGATATAAAATATCCGTTCTGTCGTAAAAGAATAAATTTTTAAGTAGTAATTTATCACCTATTTTAGATTTAGAAATACGTGTACCTAAACTTTCTTCTGGAACAACTTTTGGTGGTTCTTTTTTTTCAATTTTAAAATGAATTTCTACTTTTCTGTTTAAATCTAAATCCTTTAATTGATTGAAGTTTTCTCCTTTAGATTTTACTTCAAATTCAGAATCAAAAGAAGACAATCGAATTAAACTTGAAACAAAATTAGCTCTTGCTAATGCTAATGAATCGTTATATTTATTAGAAGAACGCAAATCGCAAAAACCAATAACTTTCTGAATTTTTAAATCTTTTGTTTTCATAAACTCATTGAATTTAACCAATTCTTTTTGGCTAAGCTCACTCGAATTGGTATCAAAATAAAGTGTCATCTTTTTTTGTGAAAAAGACGTTAAGCAAAAAATAGAAAATAAACTTATAATTAATGATTTCATAAAATCGTTTTTTTTTATATAACTTAAAACTACCAAAATTATTGTAAAAAAAATGCTTGTTATTTCTAACAAGCATTTTCAAATCTAAACAAATATTATTTAATAAAAAACAATTCTCTGTATTTTGTTAATGGCCAAATTCCATTATCAACTAAAAGCTCTAATTTATCGCAGTGTTCACGAATTACTTCAAAATATGGTTTTACTTTATTACAATAAGCAGCTGCCATTTTTTCCGTATTGTCTAAATTATTTGCTTTTTTACGTTCTTCAATCATTTCGTCAATATTACGGTTGATGCCTTCAATATGTGCTGAAATTTCTTTGATTAACTCAATTTGCTCCTTTGCAATTTTTGTAAAATCTTTTTCAAAAATATCTTTTAAACCTTTTACGTTTTCAATTAACGTATTTTGATATTTAATAGCTGTTGGAATAACATGATTACGAGCAATATCACCTAAAACTCTTCCTTCAATTTGAATTTTCTTTGTGTATTCTTCTAATTCAATTTCGTAACGTGATTCTACTTCTATATGATTCATTACACCTAATTCGGCAAATAAGTCAAATGCTTTTTTAGAAACTTTAGCTTTTAAAGCCTCAGGCGTTGTTTTATGATTGCTTAATCCGCGTTTTTTAGCTTCTTTTTCCCAAGCATCACTATATCCGTCGCCTTCAAACAAAATGGCTTTTGTTCCTTTGATGTATTCTCTTAACGTATTGAAAATCGCTTCGTCTTTCTTTAAATCTTTCGTTTCAATCAATACATCAACTTCTTTTTTGAAGTCAATTAATTGTTTGGCAACAATTGAATTTAAAGTAGTCATTGAAACCGCACAGTTAGCAGTTGAACCCACCGCTCTGAATTCGAATTTATTTCCTGTGAATGCAAATGGTGAGGTTCTATTTCTATCTGTATTATCTAATAAAACATCTGGCAATTTACCTACCACGTTTAATTTTAGATCCGTTTTTTCTTCTGGAGATAATTTTCCTTTCGTAACACCTTCTAATTCAGCTAATACTTTAGTTAATTGTTGTCCAATAAATACTGATATAATTGCTGGTGGTGCTTCGTTAGCTCCTAATCGGTGGTCGTTACTTGCTGATGCAATTGACGCTCTTAATAATTCTTCGTAATCGTGAACCGCTTTAATAGTGTTGATAAAAAACGTTAAGAACATTAAATTACTCATAGGCGTTTTTCCTGGAGATAATAAATTAATTCCAGTATCTGTTGCTAATGACCAGTTGTTATGTTTACCTGAACCGTTTACACCTTTAAAAGGTTTTTCGTGGAATAAAACTTTGAAATCGTGTCTTTCAGCCACTTTTTCCATCACATCCATTAATAAGGAGTTATGGTCAACTGCTAAATTGGTTTCTTCAAAAATTGGAGCCAATTCAAATTGTCCTGGCGCTACTTCATTATGACGTGTTTTTACTGGAATACCCAATAACATACATTCGTATTCTAACTCTCTCATATATTGTAAAACACGAGTTGGAATAGAACCAAAATAATGGTCATCTAATTGTTGTCCTTTTGAAGACGTGTGTCCTAATAAAGTTCTACCAGTAGCAATAATATCTGGTCTTGTAGCGGCTAAAGCAGAATCAATTAAGAAATATTCTTGTTCCCAACCTAAAGTTGGCGTAATTTTTTTAACATTTTTATCGAAATATTTAGCTACCTCAGTAGCAGCAGTATCAATAGCACTTAACGCTCTTAATAAAGGTGTTTTGTTATCTAAAGCCTCACCTGTATAGGATACGAAAACAGTAGGAATACATAAAGTACTACCAAAAATAAATGCGGGTGAAGTTGGATCCCAAGCTGTATAACCACGAGCTTCAAATGTATTTCTAATTCCACCATTAGGAAATGATGAAGCATCTGGTTCTTGTTGAACCAATTGTGAGCCTCCAAATTTTTCAACAGGATCTGAACCATCCATTGATGTTTCAAAAAAAGCATCGTGCTTTTCAGCAGTTGTTCCTGTTAATGGTTGGAACCAGTGTGTATAATGCGTAACACCTTTTGATAAAGCCCACTCTTTCATTCCCATTGCTACATAATCCGCAATTTTACGATCGATTTTTGTTCCTAATTCAATAGCGCTTTTAACTGCTTTATAAGCATCTGGTGTTAAAAATTGACGCATTGATTTGTCGTTGAACACATTAGAAGCAAAAATTTCTGATTTTCTTGCTGTTTCTTCAAAAGAAACTGGTTTTCTACTTGTAGCTTTATCTAAAGCTTGGAAACGAAGTGTAGCCATAAAGTTAGGTTTTAAAATTAATTTCTAAATTTTACACTGCAAAAGTATAAAATATTTACAAATAAAAAAACTTACCCCCTAAAATTTTAGGGGTGCTTTAAAAATATTTTAATTTTAAGTTATTTTTAAACAAAAAATAAGGGGTCGGACCAACAAAAACCTAAAATCATATTTTTAATCTGAATGAAGCTAAAAATTTCTGAATTTTAATTTATATTTGCTAAAAATCAATCATTATGACAGTTTGGATTATTTTTCTAATCGCAATTTCTATATTTTTAGCACTTGACTTAGGTGTTTTTAATAAAAATCCTCATATAATTAGCAGTAAAGAAGCATCAAAATGGACTATTTTGTGGGTTACATTATCTTTTATGTTTTCTGGTGTGGTCTATCTTTTATACAGTGGAGGTCACATTGAAAACCCAACTAATTTAAAACCAACAGACGCCTCATTAAAGTTCATTACAGGATATTTAATTGAGCTTTCCTTAAGTGCTGATAATATATTTGTAATAGCCATAATTTTTTCCTCTTTTAAAATTCCACAAAAATACCAACACAGAGTTTTATTTTGGGGAATCATAGGTGCTATTGTATTTAGAGGTTTAATGATTTTTTTAGGCGTGGCACTTATCAATCGATTTGAATGGATTATATATGTTTTCGGTGCTTTCTTAATTTTCACGGCTATGAAAATGCTTTTTAGTAAAGAGGATGATGAATTTGACCCTAAAGATTCTAAAATATATAAGTTAATTGGTAAAATTTTCCCAGTGCATACCGAAATTGAAGGACAAAAATTTTTCATTAGAAAAGAAAATATCAACTACGTAACACCTTTATTCATTGCACTTATTGTCATTGAAGTAATGGATGTGATTTTTGCTTTAGACAGCGTTCCTGCTATTTTAGCGATTACTTCTGACCCATTTTTGGTATTCAGTTCTAATATTTTTGCGATTTTAGGATTACGTTCTATGTATTTTTTCTTAGCGAATATGATTGAAAAATTTAGCTATATCGAATACAGTTTAATTGCAATTTTAACTTTTGTTGGTGTTAAAATGTTATTGATTCATCACTTCCCAGAATATTTTCCAGAATGGTTATCGTTAGCATTTATTGCATTATCAATTACAATTGGGGTTGTAGTTTCTTTACAAAAAAATAAAGAATAATCATCATTATTCTAATTCAATACTATAAAAAATAAATAATGAAAATATATACTAAAACAGGTGACACCGGCACTACTGCCCTTTTCGGAGGAACAAGAGTACCAAAAGACCATATCCGAATAGAAAGCTATGGTACAGTTGATGAATTAAATTCACATATAGGATTAATTCGTGATCAAGAGTTCAATGCGCATTATAAAGATATTTTAATTGAAATTCAAGACAGATTATTTACTGTTGGCGCTATATTAGCCACACCGCCTGAAAAAGAAGTATTAAAAAACGGCGAAAAACGGTTACAAAATTTAGGTATAATTGAAAGTGATATCGAATTACTTGAAAAAGAAATTGATGCTATGGAAGAAGCATTGCCTCCGATGACGCATTTTGTTTTGCCAGGCGGACATACAACCGTGTCATATTGTCATATTGCACGTTGTGTATGCAGAAGAGCCGAGCGTTTAGCCGTACATTTAGACCATAACGAACCTGTTGCAGAGATTGCAATTAAATATTTAAACCGACTTTCTGACTATTTATTTGTATTGGCACGAAAGTTGTCTTATGATTTAAACGCTGAAGAAGTAAAGTGGATACCTAGAAAATAAGTTTTAGAAATCCCAAAAGTATAAATTCCAAAACCCAAAAAAGGAATACGTTTTAAATAATTAAATATTTGAATTTTAACTATTTGGAATTTGTTTTTTACATTTTGGAATTTAAGAAAATTAAGTTCTTAAAATTTATTAAAAAATAATTCAAAAAAAACTTGTCTTTTTAACTAATAAATTTATTTTTGCATTAAACTATAAAATCTAAATAAGATGTATTGGACATTAGAATTGGCATCATATTTAAGTGATGCGCCTTGGCCTGCTACAAAAGACGAATTAATTGACTACGCCATCAGAGCTGGAGCACCATTAGAAGTGGTAGAAAACTTACAGTCTATAGAGGATGAAGGTGAAATTTATGAGTCGATGGAAGAAATTTGGCCAGATTATCCTACAGATGAAGATTATCTTTGGAACGAGGATGAATATTAAAAAATAAATAGCCTATTAAAAAGTCTCTTCGGTGAGGCTTTTTTTTTGGTTATCTTTACAAATGAATACAACCGTAAGGTAAAAACATATATAAAATAAAGATTATGAGTATTGTAAATTCGATATTAAAAATATTTGTAGGTGATAAATCAGCAAACGATATCAAAGCCATTCAACCTATAGTGAATAAGATTAATTCTTATCAAGAAGCATTAAAATCAATTTCTCACGACGAATTAAGAGCAAAAACGGCTTTGTTTAAAGACAAAATCAATCAAGCTCGTGCTGAAAAAGATGCTAAAATTGAAGCGTTAAAATCGGAAGCAGAAAACACAGTAGATGTTGATGCTCGTGAAAACATATATACTGAAATTGATAAGTTAGAAAAAGAAGCATACGATATTTCAGAAAAAACTTTAAATGATATTTTACCTGAAGCATTTGCTGTACTAAGAGAAACGGCACGTCGTTTTAAAGAAAATACTTCAATTACCGTTACTGCTACTGCAAAAGACAGAGAACTTTCTGCAACAAAACCTTATATTACCATTGTTGGTGAAGAAGTAAATTGGGCAAATTCTTGGGATGCTGCAGGAAAGCCAATCACTTGGGATATGATTCATTATGATGTTCAATTAATGGGTGGTATTGTTTTACACCAAGGTAAAATTGCCGAAATGCAAACCGGAGAAGGTAAAACGTTAGTTGCAACTCTTGCACTTTACTTAAACGCACTTACAGGAAATGGAGTGCATTTAGTTACTGTAAATGACTATTTAGCGAAACGTGATAGTACTTGGAAAGCACCTTTATTCGAATTTCATGGTTTAACTGTTGATTGTATTGACAATCACCAACCAAATACTGAAGCGAGAAGAAAAGCATATAACGCCGATATTACTTATGGTACAAATAACGAATTTGGTTTCGATTATTTACGTGATAATATGGCGAATTCTCCAGAAGATTTAGTACAAAGAAAACACAACTACGCAATTGTAGATGAGGTCGATTCAGTTTTAGTGGATGATGCAAGAACTCCTTTAATTATTTCAGGACCCGTTGAAGATGGAGACCGACACGAGTTTTTAGAATTAAAACCAAAAGTGGAAAATCTTTTCAATTTACAAAAGCGTATTGCAACAGATTGCTTAACTGAAGCAAAACGATTAATTAAAGAAGGAAATGTTAAAGATGGTGGTTTTCAATTATTAAGAACCTACCGTGCGTATCCTAAAAATAAAGCATTAATTAAGTTTTTATCTGAAGAAGGAATCAAACAAATTCTTCAAAAAACAGAAAATGCTCATATGCAAGACAATAACAGAGAAATGCCTAAAGTAGATGAGGCGTTATACTTTGTTATCGAAGAAAAAAACAATCAAGTAGAATTAACTGATAATGGAATTAAATTTTTATCGCAAGATACCGATGAGAATTTCTTCGTATTACCAGATATTTCAACTGGTATTTCAGCTATCGAAAAACAAAATTTAGATAAAGATGCTGAAGCCGAATTAAAAGAAGATTTATACAGAGAGTTTTCAGTAAAATCAGAAAGAATTCATACGCTAACGCAATTATTAAAAGCGTATGCTGTTTTCGAAAAAGATACAGAATATGTAATAATGGACAACAAAGTAATGATTGTTGACGAATCGACAGGTCGTATTATGGATGGTCGTCGTTATTCTGATGGTTTACACCAAGCTATTGAAGCGAAAGAAAACGTAAAAATCGAAGCAGCTACTCAAACTTTTGCTACAGTTACTTTGCAAAACTACTTCCGTATGTACAGCAAATTAGCGGGTATGACGGGAACAGCAATCACAGAAGAAGGCGAATTCAATGAAATTTATAAATTAGATGTTGTTGAAATCCCTACGAATAAACCGATGTCTCGTATTGATAGAGAAGATTTAATTTATCGTTCGGTTCGTGAAAAATTCAATGCAGTTATTGAAGATGTAGTAGAACTTTCAAACGCTGGAAGACCTGTGTTAATTGGAACCACTTCAGTAGAAATTTCAGAATTATTAAGTAGAATGCTTAAAATGCGTGGTATCAATCATAATGTATTGAATGCAAAAATGCATAAAAGCGAAGCTGAAATTGTAGCTGAGGCAGGAAAACCAGGCGTAGTAACTATTGCAACAAATATGGCTGGTCGTG
>Ga0208595_1000361_pt1 | contig 17627 bp, 13 predicted proteins | sample LakMenEpi28Jun11_FD_150742 | JGI IMG/M metagenome (GOLD analysis project Ga0208595, IMG submission 150742) | Freshwater microbial communities from Lake Mendota, WI - 28JUN2011 deep hole epilimnion (SPAdes) | ecosystem: Environmental > Aquatic > Freshwater > Lake > Epilimnion/Euphotic zone ...
AACCATCACTACAAGCAACAGCAAAGAGTAAAGATAAAATCCAAACCTTTGCCCGAATTCGGGGAATGAAGGATAATTTTTAGTGATTTTGATATAAAAATCTTGTGGTGCGGGCATCTTGCCCGCAAAATATGTACCTAATAACACCCGTAAGTGCCATATGTAGAGGTTTATGATTCCTAGACCTCTATCAAAAATCTATTTATTAATGCCACAGTATAATTGATATCACAATCAAATTAGAAATGCTCTAATTTGCTTATGGGAATGATATCCTTTATTATCCAAGGACTCTTTTACCTGTGCTGCTAATATTTCTAGGGGAATTAATGTTTGTTCCTGAAAGTGTTCTTGGATATTTTTGGTAACAGCTTGTGTTAAAATTAGTTTTAACTCAGTCTCTAGAATCCGTCCATGTTGTTCTGCTTGATATCTGAGATTTTCGACTAGGTTGGGTTCTAAGTTATCTAGAATTATTTTCATATTTCATACATAGCTTGGGATAGGTTTATATTATAGCGTTTTTCAGGGTTATATATCAGGGTTTATTCGTCCTGAATATCGGCAATTTGCAGATTTTTCTGTAGCTTAAAACACAGCAATTACTAAGGTGCGTCAGATGTCAAAAATCTGTTTATCTGCAAATTTCACGGTTTATCTGCAAATGCCATACCGCAATTGGGACAATGAATATCAAAGCTACTCCAAACAGATGTTTTATGATAGTCCCAATAATAGCCATGTTTAAATAATTTTGTTGAACAATTCCAGCAATAGTTTATGTGTGTTTGATGTCCACAAGTTCTACAGTCTGCTGTGTATTTTTTTGCATCTTGTTTTGGGTGAAGATCTACGCTGGTACTACCACAATTCAAACAAAATAAATCATTAGTAGGTTTTGGATCTTTTGTAGTTCCATTGTTTGCATTTTTATTACTTTCTAAAAGATACTCAAAAGCCATTCCAATTAATTTTTTTAGGTTATCTGTAAAATTTGGTTTGTGTATAATATATCCATATTTGTGAAATGGAAATGTAGGTTTTTGATCTTCTTCTTCACCAAAATAAATTTTATCACCTCCATGATTTGTCATTTTTACTGGTTTCTTTTCACCAGTTAAATCATTACAGGGGTGTAAGATAAAAACATAATAATCCGTGTCACTATATTTATCATTTAAATTTTTGATCTCATAGTTCAAAGATTTTTTGTAATTATAATTTTTAAATTTAGCATCAAGCACAAGATAAATTTTTCTATCATTAATAGATATTTCCAGGAGAAAATCAGGTCTTTTATTATTTGGGAGTGTTTTTTGATAATATAAAGTAATTTTTCTCCCATTCAAATCTCCTTCAAAATTAATAGTTACCTGATTATTCAAGTTATTATTTTCAGGATTAATAACTTTTAGGAGTGTACGAATATCCTGTGATTTGTATTGAAATCCGTATGGTTCTTTTAATGTCTTAATTATAGAAACTAAACACCATAATTCATAAATTTGAGGTATTTCTCTCATACCATAAGTTGTAGCTTTTTCATAAAGATCAAAAACTTCCAAATCTATTCCCTCAGATTTTAATATTTCTTTATATGAATTTAAAGCGTTTCGATAACTTATATTTTGAATAAAAGTCATTGAAGATGTAAAACCTTGAATATTTTGCCATTTAATAGTTTTAAAAAATGTCTTTCTTATTCTTTGTTCTATTAATGGTAATAATTTTTGTTGTTCTTTTACAAATTCATCTAAGTCTTTAATTTGCTTTTCAAGTTTTTTGATATCATTCTCTAGAGTTTTGACTTGATTTTCTCTTTCTTTTATGTCTTTTTGTGTTAATATTTGAACCCAATTATTTGATTCTAATTTTTGTTTATTATTGAGTCGTTGATTTAATATATTTTTTTCAACTTCTATCAAATAGGGTTCTATCTTTTTTATTCCCGTTATCGTGAACTGTGGGTAAGTCTTTCCTTTATCCACTCTAATATCACGATCTTTTATAAAAGAAAATTCAAATGTATATTTTTGTTCTTCTTCCAAATAATTTAAACACGCATAAGGAAAGTTGATTAGACAAAATGGTGTCTTATCGGTTTTGCACCAGAACCCACTATTGGATTTTTTATGTTTATATTTAATGTATATACTTAGGGTATAAAATTTCTGTTGACTATCAAATGGCATATTACGACTAATGTTTTGCCATTCTTCCTCCATATTTTGCACTTTTTTTTCTTGTAATAAAATTTCTTCTATAATTTCTTCCTGATTAACTTGAGGATTAGGATCATTTAAAACTTTAATTTTAGCCTTTTTATCATTTATTTTAAATTCCAAAGATTCTAACTGTTTGCTAGTATAATTAATATTATTTGAAACAATTTTATATATACTATTTAACATCAAACATAAATAGCGATTTTCATAAATATCGTAATTTTCAATAAATGTTTTTGAAGGTAAAACCCTAGCACTACCACCAATACTTACTAATTTTCTGTAAGTTTCAGCAATAGGTTTTACTTTCTCTATTTTGGCAATACCTTTTGAGGTTAATAATTCAGATTTAGGTTTTGTTTCAATTGCATCATAAGCTTTTAAAAAATCAATAATTGACTTACTTTCTGAATAACGGAATATTTTATCATAGTATTTTAACTCTAATCTACTAGAAGTTATTTTTGATTTTTGGGAGGTGATTAAATTCCATAATTCACCCTCAAAATCATTTTTAAGTTGTTCAAAGTCAAAATCCAGAATATTGCTATTTATATCAATTGAAATAAAATTGTCTAAAATGCCAATTTCAATTTGACCAATTGTATTTATAGAAGGACAATGATGATATCCAATTCCCCTTTGTCCTATCTCCCATTCTCTTTTAATTATCCATAAATCATCTTTCAAATTAAAAAGAGACTCATGATATTTGCCGTCACTACCTTTTAAAAAGGGTGTGTGCGGTGTTTTTACACAAAATTGAAAATACTTACCATCCTCTTGAGTATAGAGAACAATATCATATTCATAAGTATTTATGTTGGCAGGTTTTATTGTTGGTTTCAATGGCCTTGCGCTTTTGGTGATACTTAAATATTTGTCGCGTGACTCCCATTCAACAGAAATCATTAAAACTTCAAAATCTTTCATCATGTCTTTCCTTTATATTATGCAAAAAAGTTAATTTCAGAGTCAATTTGAGGGTTATTTTTGGCTTTTTTTATCATTTCCGACATAAAAGCATCGGAGACTTTACCTATTTCTTCACTACCGTCTGTTTTATGGTAATAATCTTTAAACAGAGTTTTGAGATGAGAAACGAGAAGTTCTAATATCTCTAATTTACTACTACCATTTTGGGAAACTTGGCTACTATCAAAGGAAAAGCGAGGTAGGATTTTTTGAATAATGATTATATTTAGGGAAATTTTATCATTATTATTGTAATTTTCATAAACTTGCTGATTAAATTTAGCATAGTTCAGTGATTGACGAATAGACCTAATACCAAAGTCAATATTTAAAGGTAACAGAAATTTTTCATTTATTTCTTTTAAATTCATACTAATGTAGGAATCATCCATTGCAGGGTATTCTTCTCTTTGAGAAAAAACAAGTGGGTTAACATAAACTGGTGCTAATTTCCGATCATATTCTGAACTTTTAAAAAATGTTTTTACCTTTGCTTCATAAAGTAGTGGATTTTCAAACTTGACAATGTGTACACGATCTAATATCTTAGGTGAAAAGTAATTTGTGGTTTCATCAACATTAATAGCACCAATAAACCTGACATTATTGGGTATCTTGATAGTAGATGGAAATTTCAAAATATCCATTAAACGTCTTTTGGTTTTGGTGTGTAATTGCAAAAGCGATTCTTTTTCATTGTTACCAAAAATTTCTAAAAAGCGCGTTCTTGCCTCATCATTGTTTAAAAAGTCCTGCCAAGATTTTATTTCAATATCCTTAGCACTGTTTTCAAGCAGGTTTAATAAAGTCTTAAATTCAGATATAAATAATTCTTCTTCATGTTTGGCATATAATTCAATTTCTGGTTCATTACTGCGTTCTTCTAATTTTGAAAGAAAATCTGCAAAGTAATATTCAACTCTTGCTAAATTCATCTCATCTAGGCAAATGAGATATAATTGATCTGGATTGTGAATAGCCTCTACTATTGCTTCTGTGAAAGGTGTGGGCAGAAAAGACATCTGAATAGGGTTATAATATCCCAGCAAATCATCTGAACTTGTCCAATTAGGTTTAACAGGTATAATCTTGGCAACTCCACCCAATGCTTCCGCAAATGCTTTGACAATTTGGGTTTTACCCGAACCTGACAAACCACTCAAAACAATTAAATCATTTGTTCTTAATAGGGTCAAAAAATTTCTAATCTGAAATCTTGTATAAATCAGATTTTTCTGATGAAATAAATATTGATGTACATGATCTGCTAATTTTACAAAACTACTTTCTAATTCGTTTTCAAAACTTAAATAATTACTAGGAATAACGTATTTTTCTCTGGATACTGAAATATACTGTCTTTCCTCATCCTCGTTCAAAAACTCTAATTTTCGGCAAATATTAATCCTTTGCTGGAGAATTTTTATGGTGTTTTCCATTTCCGTTTTTTGATTTTTTATTTTGTCAAGTTGTATTTTATTGAACTCTATTTTTTCACTTAACTCCGATATGAAACTCTCATTTTTTGAAATTTCGGTGATTTTTTGAGCGATTGTTTCCTCCCAATATTTAATTGTCTGATTTAGTTCGTTAATTTCATAATTCTTTTCCTCTATGGCTTTGACAAGACTATTTAATTTTTCTCCCTGTTGAACTCTATCAACAGTAGTTTTTAATAAATAAGGATTGTTCCTGTTTCTCCTTTCCTTCAGGTTTTTTTCTAATTCACACTCAAAATAATACCGTTCATCTTTTTCTAATTCATAAGGATCGTAAATAAATACATAATCAATATGATCACCATTAGGATATTTTATTTTTCGTCCGTTATGATCAAGAACAGATTTAAAATATCCATAACGACTACCTGGGTTTACGGTTAGGAATCCAGATAATACAAGAGATGAAATTTGATTGTATTCAAGAATGTCCTTAATCAACTCACTATCAGATTTTGCTAGTAGTTTATTAAATTCCTGTTCATCATTTTCAGTCATAGGCTATTTGATGGTAATTGCGTTTTTATGCTTACCAGCAACTAAGATTTGCTGTAACATTAACTTAGCTATGGATATTGTCAGCGTTAGAGCGTTGTTGCTAAAAGTCTTGATATTAGTTTTTACATTTATATAAAATACAACTATCTGTCCCCTTATGGAACTATACGGTTAAAAGCTTAAAAAAAATTAATCAAGTAGTTAGATGAAGTAATTTATACATTAATTACCATTTTCCAGGTTATGGATAATGCCACGGTACGTGATCAGAAACTTATCAAATTTCCCCTGAGATCATGCAAAGTCGGAAATCTTCTTTAATCTCAGGCAAAAAATTCTGTTATCGGCATAAGCTAACGATTGGGTTATTAGTAAACTGTAAAAGTTAAACTCCAACGACATACTCAAAATCAAGGACAAACCACCCATGACGAAATTCCTAGATACTGCTATTGAAGCCATTGTCGCCCGCGAAATCCTCGACTCACGGGGTAGACCAACCATCGAAGCCGAGGTACACTTAGCTAATGGCGCTATCGGACTGGCACAAGTTCCCAGCGGGGCTTCTACGGGGTCATTTGAGGCTCATGAATTGCGTGATGGTGATAAAAGCCGTTATGGGGGTAAAGGCGTACTCAAGGCGGTCCAGAATGTCAATCAGATACTAGCTCCCAAGTTACTAGGTTTAGATGCTCTCAACCAAGAAGCCCTAGATAAATTGATGATTTCCCTAGATGGTTCACCCAATAAGGCCAATTTGGGAGCAAATGCAATTTTGGGCATTTCCTTAGCTGCTGCAAAGGCTGGTGCTGAATCTTTAGACATTCCCCTCTATCGTTATTTAGGTGGACCTTTGGCAAATTTATTGCCTGTCCCCTTAATGAATGTGATCAACGGTGGAGCGCACGCAGCCAATAATGTAGACTTTCAAGAGTTTATGATTGTCCCCATTGGTGCTCCTTCTTTTAAAGAAGCTTTGCGTTGGGGTGCGGAAGTATTTGCCACTCTCAGTAAAGTGTTAGATGATAAAGGTTTGCTGACAGGTGTGGGTGATGAAGGTGGTTTTGCACCTAATCTAGAATCTAACCAGGTAGCTTTAGAATTGTTGGTAGCAGCGATTAAACAAGCTGGTTATAAGCCCGGGGAGGAAGTAGCCTTGGCTTTAGATGTAGCTGCCAGTGAATTTTACAAAAATGGCCAGTATGTTTATGATGGTAAACCCCATGCACCAACTGAGTTTATTGATTATTTGGGGGAATTAGTTGATCAATATCCCATTGTATCTATTGAAGATGGTTTACATGAGGAAGATTGGCAAAGTTGGCAATTACTGACTGAGAAATTAGGCTCAAAGGTGCAATTGGTGGGTGATGATTTATTTGTTACCAATGCTACCCGCTTACAAAGAGGTATTGAACAAAAAGCCGGTAATTCGATTTTGATTAAATTAAATCAAATCGGTTCATTAACAGAAACCTTGGAAACCATTGACCTAGCGACTCGCAACGGTTTCCGCTCAGTAATTAGCCATCGTTCTGGAGAAACAGAAGATACAACTATTGCTGATTTAGCTGTAGCTACTCGCGCTGGTCAAATTAAAACCGGTTCTCTGTGTCGCAGTGAACGAGTAGCAAAATACAATCGTCTACTACGTATTGAACATGAATTAGGCGATCGCGCCATCTATGCTGGTACTATTGGTTTAGGACCAAAATAGGCAATTGGTGATCGTAATTCGTAATTCGTAATTCGTAATTCGTGATTGTAAACAGCATTAGCCATTAGCCATTACCAATTACCAATTACCAATTACCAATTACCAATTACCCATTACCAATTACCAATTACCCATTACCCATTACCAATTACCAATTACCCATTACCCATTACCAATTACCCATTACCCATTACCAATCACGAATTACGAATTACGAATTACGAATTACGAATTACCGAATTACGAATTACGAATTACGAATTATGGATAAAACCCAATTTTAGGTAATCCCAAAGTCTCATCCCAATCTAGCATCAAGTTCATACATTGAATTGCTTGTCCAGCTTGACCTTTAATCAAGTTATCAATAGCTGACATGACAATAACACGACCAGTGCGGGGATCAACCTCTATACCAATGTAACAAGTATTACTTCCACACGCCCATTTAGTTTGGGGATAAGTGCCACTGTTACAGATTTTTATCCAGGGAGAATTGCGATAAAAAGCGTTATAGATAGTAATTAAATCATCACGAACTAAACCCGGATCACGCATGGTAGCATAGACAGTAGCTAAAATTCCCCGCACCATAGGGATTAAATGGGGTGTAAATTGGATTATCACCTCATGTCTAGCCAATTCACTACAAATTTGCTCAATTTCTGGCGTGTGGCGGTGTCTAGCGACGTTATAAGCGCCTAGAGAGTTATCAGCTTCCGCTAATAATAGATTAACCTTAGCTTGTCTTCCGCCCCCAGATGTGCCAGATTTAGCATCAATAATCGCTGTTTCGGGAATTATTAAACCTTGTTTTAAAAGTGGTGACAATGCCAGTAAACTGGCCGTAGGATAGCAACCAGGACAGCCAATAAGATTTGATTCAGCAATGCGCGAGCGGTACAATTCCGGTAAACCATAAACCGCTGTTGCTGCTATAGAATGATCGCTTCTTTCTGTACCATACCAAGTCGTATAAGTTTTCAAATCACTAAAGCGATAATCGGCACTCAGGTCAAGTACCTTACAACCTTTTTCTATAAGTTGGGGAGCGATTTTACAAGCTAGTCCATTGGGTAAAGATAAAAATACCACTTCACAACGACTAGCAATAATTTCCGGTTCTACTGCCTCAATAGACAAATTCACTATATTACCGAACTGTGGATAAAGATCAGCAAAGGATTTACCCGCACTACTTTCACCACCTAAATACACAATTTCTGCTTGAGGATGATCCATTAGTAGTCGTACTAGCTGCACTCCGCCATACCCTGACGCGCCAACAATTCCAACTGGTACGCGTCTTAAATTTCCCATAATATTCAATCCTTATCCACTTTTAGTTAGAGAACTACTTAGTAAAGGTAAAATCCAGTTCCTTGATGTCTGAGACATAAGAGACTCATGCAACAATTTTGTCGCCTAATTTTTACTGAATGTGATATTATCATAATAAAGATTTCCACAACTAAGTAAAACTTGATAAACCAAACACTTAATTAGATTAAGTACATTGTCGTTATAGCAATAAGCAAGAGCAAAGAAGTTTTCACCGATTTTATGTTTATTTGCATAATTTGGTTTGATTGCGTAACTTGGTAAATTGAACAGTGCCCTTTTTTAAGAGACGGAAATTCTCATTTATTGGGAAAATTGATGTTTTAAAGCTGTAAAAACTGGACAAGGGTCTGAGATTTGTAAATTATCCGGTTTACTCCAGGTAAAGGGTGCTTTTTTATCCGCTGACATCCATAGAAGTTTTTTGGCTCTAGTCATAGCGACATAAAGTAACCGATATTCTTCAGCGGTTTTTAGATATTTTGATTCTTCCCAAGCTTGGTTAATATCAGGTATGGTTTTTTTGTGAAGTCCAGCACGAATTTGGGCGCGGGCAACTTCTGGTAAGGTAAAATTACCTAAAAATTGTCCTTGGGGGGGGACCCAAAATCTTCCAGGAATTAGGTTTTCATGGAGAAATGGTAAAAATACATAATCCCAGTCTAACCCTTTGGCTTTGTGCATAGTGATAATTGTTAATTGTCCTTGTTTGGTATATTGTTCTTCTACATTTTCTGGTTCTACTGATTCAAATTTTTCAGAACTGACAATTTCGCTTAAAGTTGATATTATTGCCCCCATAGAACTATTACCAAAAATTTGCTGATTTACCCGTTCTGCAAGTTTATCAGCAGTTGCTAATGCTGCTTGATCATATTTTAAAGTTAAGGCGAAAAAAGAAATTATTTGATAAAATGGTAATTCTAAATAAGCCCTAAGTAAACTCCGACAAAAATGAGCCGCTTTTTGCACTATTTCTGTTTGGGGTGTGGTTAAAGGACTGGGATATAAAAATTCTTCCGGTACACTAGCTAGGGTATTAATATCTTGAGTAGGAATTAATTGCCTTGCAACAAGAACATCTAAAGTAGCTTTGAGATAATCAGGAGAATGGGGGCGCTCACAAAATTGTAATAATGATAATATTTCTTGAGGAATATGAGAACGATGTTCTTTTTCCCCCACGTCATAAACTGGAATTTTATGTTCTTTCAATATCGGTTCTAAAGCAGTAGCTAACCATTTGCCTTGTCGATTTTCTCTAACTAATATAGCTGCACAGGATTGAGGATTTTCTGCAAATAATTCAATTACTCTTTGAGAAATTAATTCAACTGTATGATAAATATCTCTAGGAATATGAAGTTCTAATCCTTGTCCTACAGGTTCAGGGTTTCCATTTTCTTGATTAACTGGTTGAATTGTCTGCGTTCTAAATGGTGCTGTTCTATGTTTGATTTTAGCAAAATCCTGATTATTTACCCATGTTAAAGCAAAGTTAGCAGCATCAATAATTATTTGTGTACTGCGTCCAGCTTGGTCCATTTCCGCTAGTCTATTTTGACTTTGACAATCTTCGCAAAATTCCCGAAAATAAATAGGGTCAGCAGGTGTAAAGGTGGAATTAATGGCTTGATTAGGATCACCAACTCTAATTAAATTTAAGGCTGATTTATCTAAATTATCTCCAAATTCTTGACTGGCTAATTTTTCTAATAAATCTGTTTGTAATGGACTAGAATCTTGAGCTTCATCTTCAAAAACAGCCAGAATTTTGTTTTGTTCAATGCGGCAGGTACTGGGGTTTTTTAAAACTTTTAAAGCCCCTAATACCATATCATCATAATCAATAAAATTCTGTAATTGCATGATTTTTTGATATTGTTCATATAATCCGGCCGCAATTCTTAAAATACCATATTTATCTTGAGTTTGTTCACTCCACTTCAATAAATCTGCTGGCGATATTCCTGAACTTTTAGCCTCATGAATTACTGTATGAGCTAAATCTGGTAATATTTCTGTGCGTAGCACTGACTGACGACGGAGTTTTTCGGTTTCTTCTCCATCAAATTGCTGTCCAGTAAGTAAGCTTAGATAAGTTTCAGGATAATTAATTATCCATTGTTCTACGGCTTTGCGAATGAATTTATGACTTTTATTTGGTGTGATTAATGTGGCATTTTCTAACTGTAAACCGGATAAATGAGGATAACGACTGGCAATAATTAAGGCTAAACCATGCAAGGTATAAACGGCAAATCCCGTTTGTGGTAAAGATAATTCTTTTAATTTTACTCGAATTTTAGATTTTATATTGGCAGTTGCAGAACGGGTAAAAGTGACAACAATTAACTGTTTATATTCTTTATTGCCTGTGTTTAAATAATACTCATATTGACGAGCAATAGCGATCGCTGCTGCTGCTGCCATTCCCGTTGATTTTCCCGCTCCAGGCACGGCAGATACAGCTAATGGTCCCCCATGCCAATCTGCCATTTCTGTTTGTCCTGGGCGCAGTTTGGCGCGAATGAGGGCAATATTTTCTCTTAATTTGTTCAGAGGTAATTGGTTATTATTCATTGGTTTTTATTCTCAAATTAGATTCTATCGCTAGGAGTTTGGCCACTTGATAATTCATTCCCAGTTCATCGCATTTATCCTTCTAACCATTCTTCTCTTGAAATACCCGCTTGTCGTAACAACCTTGATAACAAACCCACGCTAATATCACCTTCATGGGGGTTAGGAATGATCACAGTTACCTCATTCCGGCGCATTTGTGGATGTCTCCCACCAGCGTAGGGACCTTCAAAACCCAAGTCACGTAGACGCTTTACCAAATCATTCCCAGAAACGGGTGTTAATCTAGGCATTTTATACAAGCTGTGTAATTTGATTTAAGTTAATATTTTCAATTAGAGGAATATCTAAACCTAAACGTAAACGCAAAGCTAACCAATCACTTAATCCTTCTTTTAACTCACGGCGACAACCTTCTAATGTTTGATAATTTGCCCATACTCCCTGTAAACCTGGAATTTCACCCCAATAAGTACCATCATCTTCAATAATTTCATAAATTGCTAATTCCATTGCTTTATCAATGTAACTTGCCAGCATTTTTACTATTTCCTTATAGATTAAAATCAAGAGTGATTAAATGATATCATAAATTACTTACCTGGGTTAAATATTAATAACTATAAATAAGTTTTTGATCACAATTAAATATTGTCACTTGTCCAGTCACCAAGCATTAATTAAAGGGGTTGTTTCCACAACTCCCTTTCTACTGCGATGCTTTCTCTAGGCTGTGCTGAATTTTACAAAAAATTTAATCTATGTCTTTGGATAGATGACATTGATTTAATTAGCATTGGAAAATAAACATCTTCTCTGTTCTTTTTATTAATTATTCTTCATTATTCGTCAATTTGCCAAGCATCTTTAGTATATTCCTCATCTAATACTTTCTTGGGACGAACTAAAACAATCATTTTTCCTAATAGGGGAATTGCTGGTGCGGTTTCAAACCACTGAAAGTCAATAGTACCGCCATTGTCAAATACAAAGTAGTTAGAAACATCCCATTCTCTTTGTGACCGATCTATAACAATCATGATTGGTTCAATTTTGTTTTGATGGGGATTAGGGAAGATATCACTGTTACCAATGACGACTACAGGATCTTCTGCATTGAGGAGGATTTTCCAACCTGGTAAAGCTACCCAAGCCTGTTCTCCAGTAAATTTAACGATCCGAAAGGGTGGAATTTCCGTAATAAAAGGTACAGCTTTTAATACTTCTGGTGTTAATGGCAATTCACCGACTACTGGTAAAATCCGGGGTAGGTCTTCGTCAATTTCCAGACGATAAAATGGTAGTATAGGCGGAGCTACTTTGGGAGCAACGCTAAAGTCCATTAAAAGTTGTTCTAATTGTTTTCTAGCTGTTTCGGAATGAACAAAGCGCAAACCCTTAGCAATTAAGCGCGATCGCTCTGAGAGGTCAGATTTTTGTTTAGCATATTTCCAGGATTGATAGGCAATGGCATCTCCCGGATGTTTACTGAAACCATCTGGTAAATTAGGAAACCAAGAATAATCTTTAACAGCTTTGGCTATATCCCTGACCACATCGGCATCTAGCTTATATTGATAGGTTAAATCGGCAGTGGTAGCACGGTCTTCTTGTGTTAGTCCACGTAATTCATATAACACATCACTACTTTTATTGCTATAATATTTTAACGTTTCTAATGATGAGCCACATTTTTCCATGGAATTGTAAACCTGAGAGCCGACAATGACCTGATTTTGTTGAATTGGTTCAAATCCTGTGGCTTCAAAGATTTCTTGGGGATTGTAACCGTTTTTTTGCAGGTAAGCTATGGCTTGTCCCCATTCTATCCAAGTTCCCTGTTTTTGTCTCAGCTTGACCAATAATTCTGTAGCTGTATTTTGTTCGGGATTTTGGAGATTGGGCTGTGTTTCGGTCATAATTAAAAAGTGCGCGTTGAAAGTGAATACTGTCTAATGAGTTTGACACCCTGCGGACTGAAGATACGCAGATTTTCTAGTTAATTCTAATTCTATCATGTCGCTTAACATCTTGGTTTTATGCGTTTCCGCTATTGTCGGCCGCTAACTTGCTGCTGTGTCTGGGGATTTTTTTGTCAATTGGCCTCAGTTTTATCTGGGAACAGGGAATAAATTGGTGTGTACTCCACTAGACAAATTAGCAAAAATATTGAACCACAGATAAATCACATTCTCAAAATTAGATTAAAGACCCAACAAGGGGTAGAATTGACAACCAACCCCATGACACCCCCTGATATGTATTGCGACTACCTAGTACAAATCCTCACCGCCCGCGTCTATGATGTAGCCCAAGAAACACCACTGGAATATGCCCCGAACCTGTCCGCGAGACTAAATAACAAACTTCTTCTCAAACGGGAAGATATGCAATCAGTCTTCTCCTTCAAACTACGGGGTGCATATAACAAAATGGTCAACCTGACACCAGACCTCCTGAAACAGGGTGTCATAGCCGCTTCTGCGGGGAATCATGCCCAAGGTGTAGCCCTAGCTGCTAATCGCTTGGGAACAAAAGCAATTATCGTTATGCCCGTGATTACACCCCAAGTTAAAATTAATGCAGTCAAAGCCCGGGGTGGAGAAGTTGTATTATATGGTAATAATTATGATGAAGCCTACACCCACGCGCGGGAATTAGAAGCGGAAAAAGGGTTAACCTTTATACATCCATTTGATGATCCTGAAGTAATAGCAGGCCAGGGAACTATTGGTATGGAAATCCTGCGTCAATATCAGCAACCTATTCACGCAATCTTTGTGGCCATTGGTGGTGGTGGTTTGATTTCCGGTATTGCAGCTTATGTTAAACGCTTGCGTCCCGATATTAAAATTATTGGTGTTGAACCCGTAGACGCTAACGCTATGTATCAATCATTGCAAGCTGGTGAGAGAGTCCGTTTGTCTCAGGTAGGTTTATTTGCTGACGGGGTAGCAGTGCGGGAAGTCGGAGAAGAAACCTTTCGGCTATGTCAGCAATATGTAGATGAAATTATTTTAGTGGATACAGATGCCACCTGTGCAGCAATTAAAGATGTGTTTGAGGATACTCGTTCTATTTTAGAACCTGCGGGGGCATTAGCGATCGCTGGTGCAAAACTTTATACAGAACGCGAACAAATTCAAAATCAAACCCTGGTCGCCGTTGCCTGTGGTGCTAACATGAACTTTGACCGCTTACGTTTTGTTGCTGAACGGGCAGAATTTGGAGAACGTCGAGAAGCTATCTTTGCAGTCAGAATTCCCGAAGAAAGAGGCAGTTTAAGAAAGTTTTGTGAATGTATTGGTAAACGCAATCTGACAGAATTTAACTATCGCATTGCTAACGAAAAAGAAGCGCATATTTTCGTAGGTGTGCAAATAGAAAATCGCGCTGACGCGGCAAAAATGGTAGAAAATTTTGAATCTCATGGTTTAAAAACCATAGATCTCACAGACGACGAATTAACAAAACTGCATTTGCGTCACATGGTAGGAGGACATTCTCCCCTAGCAGAAAATGAACTCCTTTATCGCTTTGAATTTCCCGAACGTCCAGGAGCATTAATGCAATTTGTCACCTCCATATCTCCTGATTGGAATATTAGCTTATTTCATTATCGCAATAATGGCGCAGACTATGGACGGATTGTAGTAGGAATGCAAGTTCCCCCCCACGAAATGTCAGAATGGCAATCATTTTTAGATACTCTTGGTTATCACTATTGGCATGAAAGCGATAATCCCGCATATAAGTTATTTTTAGGATGATTTAATTTTTAGATCCCCGACTTCTTGAAAAAGTTGAGGATCTGGAGGTTTTCGGTATGATAATTTAACGGTGTGATAGTTCTAAAAAATTAATTGTTTGCGGTACAAAACTAGATGAACTTTCCCAATAATCTACTTTATTAACTTTTACTTTTAGTAAAGCAATGTTAGGTTCATCTATACCTTGAGGAAACCAAGTTTCTAATCCTGGTTGCCATTTTGATTGAAGTTGATTACGATCTCTTATTAGTTCGGCTATTCCTAATATAGAAACATATCGTTCTTGATTAGGTGCGGAAAAACTGATATTCACCTGTTGATGATGTTGAATTTCTACTACTTTATGGGAATTAGCTAAAGTAAAAAACCAGACTGTAGCATCATTATCAATTTCATTCCACATTGACATCGGACGACTATGTAAACTACCATCATTATCAATGGTGGTTAACATCCCACATTCAATATCTTCAAGTAATTTACGTAATTCCTGAACCTGTGGTTTTGTATGTAAAGATTGTGTCATATAATTCTACTAGGATTTTAGTTTTATGAACATGATTGATATTTTTAGTGTTAAACTTTTTCGATTGATATACGTGAGTCTCAAGACGTAATTATCAAAATTTGTTCCTACCAATTTCTCACTAAATAAATATGTCTGATAACAGATGTTTATTAGATTTATTAGACATTAAATAAATAATTTTGTAGAGACGTTCTAGATAACGTCTCCATTCTTCAAAAATTCTTGTCTTTAATTGTGTCTTAACTTAAACTAGTTACCCACTCACGTAAATGTGAATTTACTTGTTCGGGAATTTCATCATGGGGACAATGACCCGCTGTGAGAAAATATTCTGTTAATTGGGGATAATATTCATGGAATTTCCGAGAACTTTCTCTAACTCTCATCCAAGGATCTGCTTCCCCCCATATTAACAATAATGGATAAGTTAATTGTTTAAGTAAAACATCAACCTTCTCACCTTGAGGAGTGCTAAAAACAGAAATAAATACATCTATTGCTCCCTCATCAAAAGCAGGACGATAGATTTCTTCTACTAATTGATCTGTAACTGCACCTTTATCAAGATAAACTTTTTCTAATGTTCGGCGAATTACCCACTTTTGGCGCGTATATTGAAATAATAAAGTTTGTAATAACCGCTGTTTAAAAACCCATTTAGCAGGTTTACCTAAAAGTTTTTGCACAGGATTTGGAGAAGGTTGAATTTGATTTTCTGGTTGAGAAAATGATCCAGCACTATTGATTAATACTAAACCAGCAGCACTATCAGGACATTGAGAAGCAACACATAAACAAGCATAACCACCCAAAGAATTACCAGCTAAAATCGTTTTTCGACAGATAATTTCACTGATAAAATCATGAAGTTGATCTCGCCACAACTCACCGCTATACTGTAAATTAGGTTTGCTAGAACGCCCAAATCCTAATAAGTCAATAGCAAATACTTGGAAATCCGCACTCAGTTCTGTAATGTTCTTACGCCAATGATCCGTAGAAGCACCAAAACCATGTACTAATAGTAAAGGTGGACGGAGAGGTTGTGCTTCTCCCGCTTGCACATAGTACACCCTATGTCCGCGCCATTGCCAGTATTGACCAGGAATTGGATTTGTAGAGGAGGCCGTTCTTGTTTGCATATTCCCAAGAAATATTAAGTTACTGTAAATAATTGTAAATTAAATTATCAGAGAAGTAACTGGCATCCCAAGTAAATAGAATTTAGCTACACAAACAAAATCCGCCCACGGGAACTAATATCTATTAAGATATACAAATCCAGGTGGGTTTTACCCGTATAGATGCGGTTTCTAACTATCTTTTTAGACCTAAAAACTGATAAAAATGATTACCGGAAAAACGAAACTTTTGGGAGTAATTGGACATCCTGTAGAACATTCTCTTTCACCAGTGATGCACAATGCCGCATTAGCTAAACTGGGATTAGACTATGTATACTTGCCTTTTCCCATTGCACCAGAAAATTTAGCAACAGCGATCGCTGGTTTTGCTAGTATTGGTATAGTCGGATTTAGTATCACAATTCCCCATAAACAAACGATATTACCCTTATTATCCACAATTTCCCCCATTGCTCAAGTTATCGGTGCTGTCAATACTGTTACCCGTCAAGGTGATATATGGGTAGGGACAAACACAGATGTAGAAGGATTTATTGCCCCTTTACAAACAACATATCATCAGGATTGGAGTCAGAAAAAAGCCGTAATTTTAGGAAATGGTGGTGCTGCTAGGGCTGTGGTTGCTGGTTGTATTCAACTCGGTTTGGCAGAAATTCATGTTGTAGGGCGTAATTGGCAGAAATTACAAGCTTTTCGGCAAAGTTGGCAAAATTCACCTTTTGCAGACCAATTTCAGATCCATGAATGGACAGAATTACCTAATCTACTTCATCAAGCTAACCTACTGGTAAATACAACCCCTATTGGTATGTATCCCCATATTAACGACTCCCCATTGAGTAGCCAGGAAATTAGTTATTTGCCACAAGAGGCCATTGTCTATGATTTAATTTATATTCCTAAACCCAGTAAATTTTTACACCTAGCCGAAACACAAGGGGCAATTATTATCGATGGTTTAGAAATGCTTGTACAACAAGGTGCAGCTGCCTTGAAAATTTGGTTACAACGGGAAACAGTCCCGGTCACCGAAATGCGTCAAGCACTGCAAAATCACCTGGGGATTTGAGGGGTCAGGAAGAAGAAAAAAGGAAATTTCTGGCGTTTCTGAATTAAGACATGAATTTGTTTCATGCAGAGGCACTCCAGGCGCGGATAATTTGAGTTTGAGAAATGGTAAGTAGGTTAAGCTGTTACACACCTAAAATACTTAGATCTTGTGGGGTGGGCATCTTGCCCGCCAGATTTATCTAAATTAAATGCGGTATAGCTTAACACAATAGAACCAAAATGTGTATAAAATCCTTGAATTTGAGTTTGAGAAATGGTAAGTAGGTTAAGCTGT
>Ga0208595_1000363_pt1 | contig 17562 bp, 19 predicted proteins | sample LakMenEpi28Jun11_FD_150742 | JGI IMG/M metagenome (GOLD analysis project Ga0208595, IMG submission 150742) | Freshwater microbial communities from Lake Mendota, WI - 28JUN2011 deep hole epilimnion (SPAdes) | ecosystem: Environmental > Aquatic > Freshwater > Lake > Epilimnion/Euphotic zone ...
ATAACCGGAGTCCAGACGTTCGGTAAGACCTCTTTGGCAAGTATCCGCAAGTTAGATGCACCCAAAGCTTCAGCCGATAGAACGAAATCACGTTCACGAATTGAAATAACCTGTGAGCGAATGATTCGGCTCAGGTAAGGCCAGCCAAAAATTGCGAAAATCAAAATCAAATAGAGCACTCGCGCTTCGTTACCTTGAACCAGACCAGACTTTTCAAGGCGATCGACCAAAGGAACACTGAGGGCAATAATCATGAAGAATGTTGGGAAAGCTAGGAAAAAGTCGGTGAATCGACCGATTAGACCGTCTATGCGGCCACGGAAGTAACCGCCGATGATTCCCAAGGCGAGGCCGATAATGACCGTTACAACCACGGAAGCCACGGCGATTAGGAACGAAACGCGTGCACCGAACAGCATTCTGGCCAAAAGGTCGTAACCGATTCCAGGGATCACACCAAATGGGTGCTCAAAACTGATTCCGTTCCAATCTCCTGGAACTTCGCCACGCTCGTCGAGGGCGTTCATGTAGCGCGCTTCCGGGTCGATTCCCAGCATCCAGTAAATTACAGGGGCGAAAACCACTGCAAAAATCACGAAAAGTGCTACCGACAGAGAGGGTATGGCAACTTTGTTGCTTTTAAATCTGCGCCACGCCAGTTCACGCGGGCTGTGGCCCGAGAGCTTCTGTTCGACTGTCTTAGTAAACACTCACCTAATCTAGTCCTTAAGAACTTTAAGCGCTTAGATAATGCAAAGAACTAGGTAACGAATTGGTAAAAACTGACAAATTAGCCTATTTTGTGCGTTTCCAACCACCTTTCAACCCGCGTTCAGCAAGGTTTAGTAACTGCAAAGCGCCCAGCGCCAAGGCAATTTCATGGCGAGAAAGCCCTGCGGCGGCAGAAATTTGCTCCGCGGTTTGCTCCCGATGAGTCAAAAAATCAAGCGCACGCCGTTCGAACGAACCGAGCGGTTCCTCCGAGGACAGGTTTGAATCTTCCCAGCCAAGTTCGCCAGCCAAATCATTGGTATCAAGCAGAAGTTCGGCAAGGTTGTCTCTGATGAGGCGATTGCAGCCGGCCGATCCCGGAGAAGTGATTGGTCCGGGTATTGCGAAAACCCGCCTGCCGAGCTCAGCGCAGTGATTAGCCGTGTTTATTGAACCAGAACGCCATCCGGCTTCGGTTACCACCAGCGCGGAGCCCAGAGCAGCGATTAGCCTATTCCGCTGAAGAAATCGCCACCGAGTTGGCTTAGAACCTGGTGCCATCTCGCTGACCAGCAAACCCGAGTGAGCAATCCTTTCAAATAGTTCCCAATTACCGGATGGGTAGAGATTATCGAGTGACCCGGCCATGACCGCAAGTGTGTTACCGGATTGGCCTAATGCAGCCTTGTGAGCAACGGAATCAATTCCTAGTGCGCCTCCTGACACCACGCAAGCCTGTTGCTGTATCGCGCAGGTCACGACATCGATCGTTACTCTTTGCCCATAGGTGCTGCACGTTCTAGAGCCGACAATCGATATTGTTTTCCCTAGCCGCCTAAAGTTTTCGGGATTCCCTCGGTACCAGAGAAGCATCGGAGCGAATGACCCCAAATCGTTTAGCGATTTAGGCCAAAGCTCATCACTGGGAAGCAGTAACTTCATGTCGTACTTAGCAGCCAGCCGAATCGAATCCGAAGCCATCGCGGGTTGGAGTCTAGGTAGCCAGCGTTCAAAGGCTGAACTCAAATCCGAGGAGGTTAGTTCAGAAATTTCTCTGATGTCGTTGGCTAATAACTTTTCTAGGGCTCCTTTGTTGCCGAGAGTTTTTCGCAGCGAAATCGCTACACGATCGCCTGGCTCGACCAAATTGTTCCAAACCAGCAACTCGTCTAGTTCTTTCACATCATCGTTCGAGTGACGGATAGTTTCAAAGTTCAAAGAGCAACACCCCGATAAAAAGTTGCCAGAGCCAAATCTTCCGAGTTCGGCATCGTTCTGCCCGATAGGTCAGCGATACTCCAGGCCAACCTAAGACAGCGGTCGTAGCCTCGCATGGAGACCAATCGTTGGTCTAAGGCAGCATCCAGATGTTTGGTGACCGAGGCACTCAATCTCAGTTCTCGTCTCAGGTAAGAGCCAGCAACTTGAGAATTTAGTTTCCAAGGAGTGCCGGCGAGCCGATTCGAAGAATTGGCGCGCGCCAGAACGACCTGTTCTCTAATTTGCCCGGAACTTTCCCCCTCTAAATTGCTCGTTCGATTGATCAGAGAGGCGTTTACCGGGTTTAGCTGAAGCCGAACGTCGATTCGATCACTCAGCGGCCCCGAGAGTTTAGAAAGGTATCTGCTTCGGTTTGTGGGAGAACATGAACAGTTTTTACCCGATCCCGTCGCCTGGCCGCAGGGGCATGGGTTCGCAGCCATCACCAGCTGGAATTGGGCTGGGAAGGTTGCCTGCCCTGAAGCTCTACTGATGGTTATTTGCCCTGATTCGAGAGGTTGACGAAGTGACTCAAGAACTGCCAACTGAAACTCGGGGGCTTCATCGAGGAAAAGCACGCCAAGGTGAGCGCGGGAAATTAAGCCGGGACGAGGCTGCTGGCTTCCCCCTCCGACCATGGAAGCAAGTGTGGCGGTGTGGTGAGGTGCTTGAAAGGGAGGCAGCGTGGAGTACTGAAACTGGCTCTGCTTGGAGAGCGAGTAAATTGAACCAACGTCGATGGCCTGCTCCTCGTCGAGCTCTGGAAGAATCCCAGGAAGCCTCGAAGCCAGCATCGTTTTTCCTGCCCCCGGCGGACCAATCATCATGAGGTGATGACCCCCAATGGCCGCTAGTTTCAGACCGAAAACAGCTTCCTCTTGACCGACCACTTCGGAGAAGCATCCGATTGGCTTGGTTTCGATGGCTGCGCTTGCGCGTTGGGGCTTCATAGGTACAACCGGCACGGATGCACCCAGATGAGAAGCCACCTGGCTCAGATGGTCGTAGCCCACCACCTCTATGCCCTTTACGACCAGTGCTTCCTGCAGATTTGCCAGCGGCACGACAATCTTTGGGATCCCTAAACGCTTGGCCGCGACCACCGCCGCTAGAACACCCAGCACTGGTTTAATCGCTCCATCTAAACCCAGTTCCCCAAAGTAAACGGTGCTTTCTAAAGTAGCCCTGGGAAAGTGCCCAGCAGCCGCAAGCACCGAGACAGCAATCGCCAGATCGTAGCTCGACCCCTGCTTGGGCACCGAAGCAGGTGAAAGATTCACCGTTATTCTCCTCGCGGGAATGGCAAGTTTGGAATTTGTGGCAGCAGCTCTCACTCGAGCGGCTGCCTCATTCACCGAAGCATCTGGCAGACCAACCAGCACGAATGCCGGCAGGTTGCTTGAAATATCGGTTTCCACCTCGATCAGTCGGCCTTCCAATCCAAAGAGGCTGATCGACAAAGTTTTCGCGAGCAATTCAGAACACCTGTTTCAGATGTTCTAGTTGCACTTTGCCATGTTCCACGAGCACCGAAACGGCGTCGATTCGAACATCTATACCCGAAAGCTGGCGGGTTCGGCACCACTCCCCTACCAAGCGGCGAAGGCGGCCGAGTTTAATTTCTGTGATGGCCTCGAGCGGATGCCCGTAGCCACTGCCATTGCGAGTCTTAACCTCAACGAAAACATAGCGGCTTTGGTCTCTAGCAATCAGGTCTATTTCGCCAATCGAACATCGCCAATTGCGCTCGAGAATCTCGTAACCGATTGACTGCAGGTAGTTTCCTGCCACTCGCTCTCCATAGAGACCGAGAACGTGTTTTCGATTTGGTGCTTTGGCCATTGCATAAGAATGCGATGAAAAACCACTCTAAAACCAAGTGGTTGGAAACTGTGGAAAACTATTCGCCGACTGCGAGTTCCTTAGGGATCTCATAGGCCTTACCACTGAGCTCTTCAACGTTTACATCTTTGAAGGTGAGAACTCGCACCGAAGCCACAAAACGGTCGGTTCGATAAATGTCCCAGACCCAAACGTCCTTCATCTCCAGTTCAAAGTAGAAGTCGTTCCCCGCGTCAACACGGTTCAAACTGACCTCGTTGGCGAGGTAGAAACGTCGCTCGGTCTCAATTACGTATTTGAAGGTGTCTACCAAATCGCGGTATTCGCGGTAAAGCGCTAACTCGGCATTTCGCTCGTAGTCTTCGAAGTCGTTCTCGTCCATTGCCTAGATTCTATTCTGTGAGTATTACTACTATTCACCGCTGAGTATTTTTGTAAGCCACGACACGCGATGAATTTGTGTCGGACCATATTTTCTCAAAGCTTCGATATGTGCCGCTGACGCATAGCCTTTATGGCCTTCGAGCCCATAGTTGCTGTAACTGTCAGCCAGGGAAACCATGTGACGGTCGCGAGTAACCTTTGCCAGGCAGGCGGCGGCTGACACGGCGAAGCAGTCGCGATCGGCTTTCGCCCGAACTGTTACCGGAATTCGCGAAACCACGGAATCTAGCCAATTGTGTGTTCCATCTAGGAGCAAGTGCACTTCACCCGAGCCAATTGCTTCTCTCAAAACCGGGTTTTCGTTTAACTGCTCGAGAGCCTTGACGGCGGCCTGGGCGAGAGACCAAACGATACCGTTCCGGTCAATTTGTTCTGCCTCAATAAACCCAACCGCGTACCCGGGTTCCCAGATCGACAAAACCTCATACACAGCCTCACGATTGCGTTCCGTCATCAGCTTTGAGTCTTGAAGTTTCTCGGGGATTTTTGAATCATCTAAATTGTGAAGGTCAACCACGAATGCGCCTACAGCGACCGGGCCAGCGATCGCGCCGCGACCAACTTCATCGAGTCCGATTATGTATCGAGCCGAGCCGAGGCTGCGTTCGAACTCAGTTGTTGGGTACAGCTTTGAAGACATTTGGGTAATTGTCTAGCCACTTCCAGTGACTCTGGGGCCAGCTAACTACAAAGGCTCGACCAACTATGAATTTTTCATGCACAAAGCCTTTAGCAGGCAGGTCTTCGTGGTAGCGGGAGTCTTCAGAATTGTTTCTGTTGTCACCCATCACCCAATACGAATCCTTCGGCACAACGACATCGAACTTTTTCGTTGACGGAGAGGATCCTGGAGCAACATATGGCTCAACAATCTCAACCCCGTTAACCGTGATTCTGTCATTCGGGGAGCAGCAGACAACGCGATCGCCACCCTTTCCGATAATTCGCTTCACCAGGTGCTGAGCCGAGTCGGGGGCGATCAGACCGAAGGCCGATAGAAAGAAGTCAGCTGACTGTTCGAGAAATGGCTTGTTTTTTTCTTGCTCAACCGGACCGAGCCAACCACCTGGGTCTCTGAATACAACCACGTCGCCACGTTCGGGAACAATCAACGCCGGAACCAATTCATTCACAAAGATTCGGTCGTCTATTTGGAGAGTTTCCAGCATCGAACCAGATGGAATGAAAAAGGATCGAAGCAAAAATGTCTTGATGAGCAGGCTCAAAATCAGCGCAGCGCCAACCACCGAGATTACGTCGAAGAGAAACCTGAAGAATACGTTCTGCTGAATCGGGCGCAAAAAACGCCCCAGAGCCGTTTTAGGCTCGGGACGTTCTTTGGTCATAAAACTTAGTTCTTGCCAGGCACGTTGTCGCGCTTTTCGCGAATCTTTGCCTTCTTGCCGCGAAGATCGCGCATGTAGTAAAGCTTGGCACGACGAACGTCGCCGCGCTGGACAACTTCAATCGATTCGATTACTGGTGAGTGAAGTGGGAAGGTACGCTCTACTCCGAAACCACCTGAATCTTTACGAACGGTGAAAGTTTCGCGGATGCCGTGGCCTGAGCGACGGATTGCGTAACCCTGGAAAGCCTGAACACGGCTACGGTTACCTTCGGTGATGTTTACGTTTACCTTGACGGTGTCGCCTACGCGGAAGTCCGGAATGTCCGAACGTAGCTTTGGCGCGTCTACTATGTCGAGAATGTGCATTTTGTATCGCTCTCTGTTTTCGCACGCAGGTCAAAAACGAATGTTATTTGGGTTGTCGCTTTACCTGCTCCCCTGCGGCAGAGGCTTCAAGAGGCAAGCAACCTTTACATTCTGCCACACTGAGCAGCCACAGCGCTAGTCGCTTAGTAAATCCGGTCTCACTGCTCGCGTGCGTTCAACCTGTTGCGCGTGCCTCCAGGCGGCGATAGCGGCGTGGTTCCCGCTGGTTAGAACCTCTGGGACATCAAATCCCCGCCAGCTGGCAGGCTTGGTATAACTCGGATATTCGAGCAGACCGGAGTCTGTGTGCGACTCTTCAACTAGCGATTCGGCATTCCCGATAACCCCTGGAATCAGCCTGGCAATCGACTCAATCATGGCAATCGCCGCCACCTCGCCGCCGTTCAGGATGTAATCGCCGATGCTAATCAGGCGAACTTTGGCTTTGGTGGATGCGTAATCAATTACTCTTTGGTCGATACCTTCGTAACGTCCACAGGCAAAAACAATGTGCTCGGCACCGGCAAGTTCGTGAGCCGTTGCCTGCTTGAATACCTCGCCGGCTGGATTGGTGAAAATCACAATTGTTTCACCATCAGCATCGAGCAATTCATCGAGGGCCAACCCCCAAGGCTCTGGCTTCATTAGCATTCCAGCGCCACCGCCGTAAGGCGAGTCGTCTACAGTTCGATGTCTGTCAGATGTCCAGTTTCGTAAATCGTGCGCCTTGAATTCAATCAAGTTATTCTCACGCGCTTTTCCCAGCAGCGACAGATTCAGGGCGTCGAAGTATTCGGGAAAGATTGTCACCGCATCAATTCGCATGGCTACTCTTCGATCTCTTCAAACAAGCCAAGTGGCGGGGTAACAATCACCTTGCCGGCTTTGATGTCTACTTCAGGAACGATTGCTTTCACAAACGGAACCAACACTTCGTTGTCGCCCGACTTCACGATGAGCATGTCTTGAGAAGGCAGGTGATCAACGCGCACAACCTCACCGACCTCGGAATCGTTTCGGAAAACTTTCAGACCAACTAGCTGGTGGTCGTACCAGGCGTCGGATTCGGTTGGTAGAACTGTGGTGTCGGCGTGAACCAAAAGAATTGCCTTGATCAGTGATTCAGCCGCGGTGCGGTCTTCAACGTCCTTCAAGAATATGACGGGCATCTGGTTGTACCAGCGGAGTTCGTTTACCGTGACGGTTTTGCCAAACCAAGGTGACTCTTGGGGAACTTGCAACTCGAGAACCGCTCCCGGAACAAAACGTTCGTTAGGGCTGTCGGTATATAGTTCGAGTTTGATTGCTCCTTTTAGACCATGTGCTTTTAGTAGCCGGCCAACTCGGAGCTGAGTTTGATTAGAAATCTGTATCCACCACGTCGACGCGGATTTTCTTACCGTCTGCTAAAGCCTTAACGACGGTTCGCAGTGCCTTAGCAGTGCGGCCGCCGCGCCCGATAACTCGGCCAAGGTCTTCCGGGTGCACGTTGATCTCCAGTAGTTCTTCACCACGGTTGGTCTTGCGTGCAGTTACGGTGGCGTCTTCCGGGTGGTCGACGATTCCCTTGACTAGGTGTTCGAGCGCAGCAGCTAACACTTTGCTTAAGCCTCTTCTGCTGGAGCTTCAGCCTCAGCGGCTGGCTCTTCTGCTTCTGCAGCAGGTGCTTCTTCAGCAACTACTTCTTCAGCAGCAACTTCTTCAGCCACGGCAGCTTCAGCTACTACTTCTTCAACAGCAACTTCTTCAGCCACGGCAGCTTCTACTGGTGCTTCTTCAGCAACGACTTCAGCCTTAGCCTTCTTCTCTTCCTTTGGAAGTAGAACTGGCTTCTTCTTGGTGTCGATTACGAATTCAACCTTGGCATCCTTGACCTGAACCTTGTTCACGCCTTTTTCGCCCTTCGAGGTCTGGTAGTCACCGGTGAGCTTTAGAAGTGCCATTACCTGCTCGGTTGGCTGTGCGCCAACGCTTAGCCAGTACTGAGCGCGCTCAGAGTTAACTTCGATGATCGATGGGTGTTCGGTTGGTACGTAACGACCAATTTCTTCGATGGCACGGCCATCACGCTTGGTGCGTGAGTCGGCTACGACGATACGGTAGTGAGGCGCACGGGTTTTCCCGAGACGCTTTAGGCGGATTTTTACAGCCACAATGCTCCTGTTATTTGTATTGGGGCGAACGTTCCACCGTGAGCGTGGGGTGCACACTCGGTAGAGAAGCTCTATGGGTAGCCAATGAATTTGGTTAGAGGGTCAAACTCTTGGCAACCTCTCTATTTTAGGGGTAACACTCGAGTTTTCAAAGCCCTAGAGCCCGAATGACGATCCTGACCCACCCGAGGCTGGATTCACTCCCGAATTTTCAGCGGCGCGCTTGGCCGGATTACCGGATTTGGAACCCTTTTTCTTCTTGTCATTTTTCTTTGACTTACCGCCGATGTAGCCGCCACCCATTTGCGGCATTCCAGGCATTCCGCCACCCATTTGCGGGATGGCACCCTTCGCCATGGTCTTCATCATCTTGGCCGCCTGCTCGAAACGCGTAACCAGTGAATTAACCTCGGTGACGGTTGTTCCCGATCCTTTAGCGATACGCAACCGACGCGAGCCATTCAATACTTTGGGCTGATGGCGTTCCCCAGGAGTCATCGATCGAATGATTGCCTCGGTGCGGTCGATTTCCTTTTCGTCGAAGTTTTCGAGCTGGTTTTTCATCTGCCCGGCTCCCGGCAGTTTTGCCAAGAGGTCTTTCATCGAGCCCATCTTTTTAAGCTGCTGCATTTGTTCCAAGAAGTCCTCTAGTGTGAATTCGTTCTTGGCAATCTTGTCGGCCATCTTGGCAGCTTCAACATCGTCAAACTGCTTCTGGGCCTGCTCGATCAGCGTGAGGATGTCACCCATGTCGAGGATACGGCTGGCCATACGATCTGGGTAGAACGGCTCAAAGGCGTCTAGGCCTTCGCCGGTTGAAGCGAAGATGATTGGTTTGCCGGTAACCGAGGATACTGAAAGCGCGGCTCCACCTCGGGCATCGCCGTCTAGTTTGGTGAGTACCACACCGGTGATTCCAACGCCGTCTTCGAAAGCTTTGGCAACGTTGACGGCGTCTTGACCAATCATCGCGTCAATTACAAACAGGACTTCGTCGGGGTCAACAGCCTTACGGATGTCGCGGGCCTGCTTCATCAACTCCTCGTCGATACCGAGACGACCTGCGGTGTCAACGATAACCACGGAGAACTGCTTCTTGGCTGCGTGCTTGATCGACTCTTTAGCAACCTTTACCGGGTCACCCTTGCCGTTTCCTGGCTCCGGCGCGAACACTTCAACACCGGCTCTCTCACCAACTACCTGCAACTGGTTGACCGCATTTGGGCGTTGAAGATCAGCCGCCACAAGCATCGGGGTTTGCCCTTGATCCTTTAACCACTTAGCGAGTTTTCCAGCGAGAGTGGTCTTTCCCGAACCCTGAAGCCCAGCCAGCATAATTACGGTTGGACCGGTTTTGGCGAAGTTTAGTTTTCGCTGTTGGCCGCCGAGGATGGTAACCAGTTCTTCGTTGACGATCTGAACAACCTGTTGGGCTGGGTTTAGAGCCTTGTTTACTTCATCGCCAAGCGCTCGCTCGCGAATGGCATTGATGAAAGCCTTAACTACATCTAGGGCGACGTCGGCTTCGAGCAGGGCTCGACGAATCTCGCGAAGTGTGGCGTCGATGTCGGCTGCACTCAACTTGCCCTTCGAGCGAAGGTTTTTGAATGTTTCGACCAGGCGGTCGGAGAGATTGCCGAACAAAGCCACTTCTAGCTCACCAATCCGCGAGCGAACTCGCTAGCTTCAAAAAACGCAAAGTCGGTGATGCCCTCTCCGACTCCTACAAGTTTTACAGGGATGCCCAGTTCCCGCTGGATTGAGTAAACAATTCCGCCTTTGGCAGTGCCATCAAGCTTGGTCAGTGCGACACCGGTAACCTTGGCAACCTCCGCAAAAGCCTTTGCCTGAACCATGCCGTTTTGCCCGGTGGTGGCGTCGATAACCAATAGCACTTCGGCAATCTCGCAGTTCTTTTCAACCACGCGACGAATCTTCTCGAGTTCATTCATGAGGTCGACCTTGTTCTGTAGTCGGCCGGCAGTGTCGATGATCAAGACATCAGCCTGTTGTGCGATAGCAACTTCGGTTCCCTCAAATGCCACCGATGCTGGGTCTTGCCCTTCGGTCTTCGGCCGAACCAAAGTAGCGCCGGCACGATCAGCCCAGGTGGCAATTTGGTCAACCGCTGCGGCTCGGAAGGTGTCGGCTGCTGCAATGACCACCTTTGAGCCAGCCTCGGCCAGATACTTGGAGAGCTTGCCAATCGTGGTGGTCTTGCCGACGCCGTTTACACCGACAACGAGAACCACGTAAGGCAATTTCCCAGACGATAGATTCAACTCTTTATCGGAGCGTTCCAGGTTCTCCGTTATTAGGTCAGCGAGGATCTTTTTTAGTTCAACCTCGGTGGCTGCGCCCGATTTTTTGGCACGCAACTTAACCTCGGTAACAATCGACTCGGCTGCGTCGACCCCAAAGTCGGCTTGGATTAGCACATCTTCAAGTTCGTCCAGGTTTTCAGGATCAAATTTGATTCTGGTGAATAGGCTTTTGATGCCTTTGGCAAAACTGCGCTTGGGAAGAACTACCTCGACCTTTTCAGGTTCGGCAACCAATTCCGGCTCGGCAATAACCTGTGGCTCTGGTTCGAAAACTCCTTCAGCAACAACATCTGGAGCTGATTCAGGCTTCGGCTTCGGTTTTGAGAAGAATGTGCGTTTCGGCTTTGGCTCGGCGACTGCCGGTTCGCCAACCTCAACTTCTGGAGTAGAAACTTCCTTATCCTTTTTCTTCCAGAACAGGAATCCCACGTTAGGCGCTTTCCACTAGTCGTTGACCAACCACGGCCGAGACGCCATCTTGGCGCATCGATACTCCGTAGAGCGCATCCGCGATTTCCATGGTGCGCTTTTGGTGCGTCACAATAATTAGCTGAGAACTCGATCTGAGGTCTTGGAAAATCTGCAGCAATCGTCCTAGGTTGGCGTCGTCCAGGGCTGCTTCAACTTCGTCCATGACATAGAACGGCGACGGACGAGCCTTGAAGATTGCAATCAGAAGGGCCACTGCAGCGAGCGACCGCTCACCACCGGATAGCAGTGAAAGGCGTTCAATGCGCTTGCCAGCCGGCTTTACGGTTACTTCGATTCCCGTGGTCAGCATGTTTTCTGGATCGGTTAGGAAAATCGAACCAGTACCGCCAGGGAAAAGTACTGGGAAGACTTTTTCAAAGGCAGCCTTGGTGTCGGCGAATGCGTCAGCGAATATCAACTGCATCTTTTCATCGAGCTCATCGATGATCTGCATGAGGTCTTTGCGCGTTTGAGTAAGGTCGGCTAGCTGTTCGGTCAGGAATTTGTGGCGTTGTTCGAGTGCAGCAAATTCCTCTAGGGCTAGTGGGTTAACTCTTCCCAGCCGATCCAGTAGTCGCTCGGCGTCTTTGAGGCGTTTCTGCTGCTCATCACGGTTGTATGGCTTGAAGCCGGTTTCCGAATTTTCATCCGGAACCTGCTGCGCGGGTCCGTATTCGGAAATCAAAACGTTTTGCTCTAGCCCGAGTTCATCGTAGGCACGACTGACCAAATTGGCGAGGTTCAACTTCTTTTCGTGATTGATCAGTTCAATATCGTGAACGCTCTGTGTGAGAGCAGAAAGGCGTATCTGAAGTTCGGCCGTCTCCCCGCGAAGCTTTACCAACTCGGCGTGCTGGCCGCTTCGAGCATTTTCTAGCTGCCCAAGTTTGACCTTCACGCTAGCGGTGGCATCGCTGATTGAATCCATGATGCGAGGCAAGAGCCCTAACACCAATTGTGCGGAAGTGAGTTGCTTAGCCTGGGCCTCGGCCGCCGCGCGAGCACGCTCGAGAGCCTCTTTGGCCTCGAACACCTGAGCGCGCAAGGTTTCGGAGCGCACTTTCTCAACGCGCAAGCGTTCTACTGCAGCACCAAGGTCCACTCGAACTTCCAATTCGGATTGCCGTTCCTGCTCCAAATTGTCCGCGAGTGTTGAGCGTTCGGAAGCATCTACCGATGGGCGTTCTTGAGATGCGAAGTCGTCGTGGATTTTGATGGCGGCAGCAAGTTGACCCTCGGCTTCTGCGATTTTCTCGGCGGCCTGCACGGCAACAGTTGCAAGGCGATCCACTTCGCTGGTGGCAGCCTCCACGGCAACGCGTAAACGACCAAGCGCCTCGGCGTTCTGAGCACGCTGAGAATCGTGCTCGCTCAGCGACTGATGCGCCCTCTCCGAAGAGGTTTTGGCCGCATCTTCTGTGGCGCGCGCCTGCACCAAATCACCTTTGATGTTTTCGATTGTCGCTTGCACCTTCGCTAAACGCTTTTCGGCGGCGTCGCGTTCGGCAACCAATTCAACCTTCGACGGCTTCTTTCCGGAACCTCCGCGAATCACAGTTTCGGTCAGCACATCTCCATCGAGCGTGATGAGCGTCTTCGACATCGCAGTTTTGTCGGCTCGATAGAGTTCCTTGGCGGCATCGATGTCATCGACGATTATCACGCCGGCAAGTAGGTTGAGAATTCCGGTAGCGGCAGAAACTACTTCGGTAGCGTTTCGAACACCGCCAACTTTAATTTCGCTAGCCGCCGCGAGTTTGGCATCTACGTCGGCTACGACGAGTTCGACCCGGCCGCCATCTTGGGTTTTTAGGTGAGCAATGGCTTCCAGACCGGCATCTCGGTTATCGGCAACTAGTGCATCGGCCAGCGGGCCGAGCGCCGCAGCGATTGCTGCCTCAAAACCCGGAGCAATCTGCATGTGCGAGGCAACCAAACCTCGGATGCCACGAAGGCCGGCCTTGGATATAACCGACGCGCCATCTTTTTGTTCGAGAGTTAGGTTTAGCGCAGAGCGTTTTGCCGATAGTGAGTCTCGCTCGCGTTCGGATTCGTGAAGGCTTTCACGTAGTGATTCGATCTTTGCGCCAGCTTCAGAAACTGCCTTTTGTGCCGATTCGTAAACCTGTTCCAGAGCGCTGTCTTCTCGACCACTTTCACCCTGGAGGCTCGACTCGAGTTTCGAATACTCATTTTTTGTAGTTGTTAGGCGCTCTCTGGCTTCCTGCAACGCTGATTCGTGTCGAACTAACTCTTCGCGAAACGACGCCAAACGAGACTCGGCAACTGCAGCCTCATTAGCAAGGCGGGATTTCTCAAGGTCGAACGCCGAAATAAGTGAGTTCTGTTCGGCAAGCTGGTTATCGAAAACCTCGAGCGCATCTCGAGCGATGTTTCGCTTGGCTTCTGCTTGGGATAGTTTGATTTTGAGAGCTTCAACCGCTTCGGCGAGCTGCACTGCCAACCGCTCAGCGTCATCCGCTTCGGCATCTATCTGGGCAGGGTCGATTGTCGCTCCGTTTACTTCCGCCTGCTGTGCAAGCATGGCAACACGTTGGTTCGCAATCGATAGCAGAGAGCGAAAACGTTCTCCGACCGAATCAAATTCGTATCCGAGCGATCTGGTTTGATCCAGTTCCGTTGAGACCTGAGCCGATTCAAGAACTCCAAGTCGCGCTGTGTTTTCGCCCAGCACCTCGGCCAAAATATTGCGCTCGCCTTTTCGATCGGATTCGCTCTTTGCCGTTTCCTCAAGCGCCACGTGCAGCGTGTGAATGTCGTCTGCCAGCAATCGCGCTTTGGCATCTCGCAAAACTTGGGCGATACCTTGCGCCTCCCGGGCAACCTCGGCCTGCTGTCCGAGCGGTTTGAGTTGGCGACGCACTTCACCGGCAAGATCATTGAGCCTGGTGAGGTTAGCTTGCATCGCTTCTAGTTTGCGAACCGTCTTTTCTTTGCGACGACGGTGTTTAAGAATTCCAGCAGCTTCCTCAATGAAGCCTCGACGTTCTTCCGGGGTGGCCTTGAGAACGCCATCCAGTTGACCCTGACCAACAATGACGTGCATTTCACGGCCGAGACCGGAATCTGAAAGAAGTTCCTGAACATCGAGCAGTCGACAGGGATCTCCGTTGATTGCATACTCACTGCCGCCGTTGCGAAACAGTGTTCGGCTGATTGTTACCTCGGTGTACTCGATCGGTAGCGCGCCGTCGGAGTTGTCTATGGTTAGTTGAACTTCAGCTCGACCGAGTGGGCCTTTGGTTGAGGTACCGGCGAAGATTACGTCTTCCATCTTGCCGCCGCGTAGGGTCTTTGCGCCCTGCTCACCCATCACCCAGGCAAGAGCGTCGACGACGTTTGATTTACCCGAACCGTTTGGGCCAACCACCGCGGTTACTCCGGGTTCAAAATGGAATGTGGTCGGCTGCGCGAAAGATTTGAAACCCTTGAGCGTGAGGCTTTTGAGATACAAGCTCGGTCACACTCCTTTAGGTTTAGCGTTCGTTTGGGTTTCGGTTACCCAAACAACAAAATTACCCTATGGCTTGCGGAGTTTTTGACAGTTTGGGCAGAAGTGTGAGCCGCGATTCATCCAGCTATCGCGCCTAATTGGTTTTCCGCATCGATTGCAGGGACGTCCGGTCATTCCATAGGCGTTTAGGGAGATTTCAAAATAACCAGACTCCCCATTAACGTTTTTGTACTGCTCGTCGAAACTAGTTCCGCCAACTTTTACCGCGGCCGACAAAATTTCAGTTACGTGATTTATGAGTTCCTTGGTTTTTGAAAGGCTCAGAGAGTTTGCTGGCTGGTCGTAGTGCAACTTTGCTCTCCAAAGAGCTTCGTCGGCATAGATATTGCCAACTCCGCTCATGAGTTGCTGATCGAGCAGAATCTTCTTAATTCCGGCGGTTCGTTTACGAAGCTTCGCGATTACCGATGAAACGTCGAAATACGGATCTAGCGGGTCTCTGGCTATGTGCGCAGCCGTGGTTGGGATGCTCTCACCGGTTTCATCGGCTGTCGAAATTAGTTCGTCCAAGGCTAGGGAACCAAATATTCGCTGGTCAACAAAACGCATCTGATATTTCTTGCCCCCAGCGGCGGTGAAATGCAAAATTACCCGGGTCAGCTTATCTGGTTCAAAATCCGGTGTTCTCACCAGCATTTGGCCGCTCATTCCAAGATGTCCAACTAAAGCCAGGGGTGAAACGTTGAGGGGCATCCAAAGGAATTTCCCTCGGCGAACCACCGAAGTAATCTTCGATCCGACCAGAGTAGCCACGAAATCATTTGGTCCTGGCCGGTGACGCTTCAAGGAGCGAGCATCAAAAATCTCGACATCGGTGATTGTGGCACCGGTTATAAACTCGGCGAGACCGGCACGAACGGTTTCAACCTCGGGTAACTCGGGCATTTATGACAGTTTTGCTAGGGCAGCCAATGCTGCTTCGGTTTCGGCGTCGCGTTTACTTCTCGCTGCGCCCACGAATACGCGCCCCTGCAGCATCAGGCTGGCGGTGAAAATGCGATCGTGATCCGGACCATCGTGAGTGACCGTGTAAGAAGGAGCGTCGAGGCCCAACTTCGCCGCTAATTCTTGTAATTTGGTTTTGGGTTCAGAAGCACTCAGCAGCGCGGCTGGATCTGCCAGCAGAGGAAAAACCTGTGATCGCACGAACTCGGTGGCTGCGTCGATACCCTTCGAAACGTAGATAGCGCCGAGGATTGCCTCAAAGACATCCGCCAGCAGATTCGGTTTTGTTCGCCCGCCAGTGCGCTCTTCGCCGACACCCAATCGAAGGTACTCCCCCAAGCCGAGCGCTTCAGCTATTGGTGCGAGAGCTTTAGCCGACACCACAGCGTTCTTGAGTCGGCTCAACTCCCCCTCGGAAAGGTCGGTGAAAGTTTGGGTGATGTGAGCGGATACAACAAAACCCAGTACCGAGTCGCCGAGAAATTCAAGACGTTCGTTACTGGGTTGATTGCCATTCTCATAAGAGAACGAGGTGTGGGTCAAAGCGAGTTCAAGCAACTCTGGTTCGATTTTTACACCGAGCCGAGCCTGAAGCTCGCCAAGACTCATTTAAGCGTCTGCGACCTTACGGCCCTTGTACTCCATGAACAATGCGTTGCCGGCTGAGTCTTCTACAACCTTCGCGCGGTGAGGCAGGCTGTAAACGGTCTTGCCGTTAACAACGGTCTTCACTAGGGTCATCTCAGCGGCTTTCCACTGTGAACGACGTGCGTGGGTACGTGCTCGGGATAGGCGTCGTTTTGGTACTGGCATTTCTACTCCATCAAGTTCTTCAGGGCGTTCCACCTCGGGTCAACCGAGGCTTCGTGCGCATGTTGCGGATTTTCTTTTAGCTTCGCTCCACATTCGACGCAAAGACCTTCACAGTCGCTGCTACAAATTGGTTGGAACGGAAGTGAAAGCACAACCGCATCTCGGACCACCTGTTCCAGATTTATTGATTCCTCTGAAATGACTAGGTCGTCTTCGTCTGTTAAAGAATAGGCGAAAAGCTCCTGAAATTCCACATCAACCTCGAGTTCGAGTGGATCAAGGCATCTGGAGCACTCAGATTTCGCTTCAGCCTGGATGTTGGCGGTGACCAAAATACCTTCGTGCACCGACTCCAGACGACCGTCGATATCAATTTCCGAGCCCGCCGGTATTGAAGCAATAGCGTTGTCGAAGGCTTCCGGTGCAGGAAACTTCAGTTCGATTCGGCGCAGCCCCCCGGCCTTGTACATAAGGTCGTGAACTTGGACTAGATAGGGATTACTCAAGTTATGCCTTTGCCTTGAAGCCACGGATAACTGCGGCCGGAACGTATTTCACGATTTCTCCACCGAGTTCGGCAACCTGTTTTACCAGGCTGGAAGAAATGTGGGTGTTGGCAGGGTCCGAAGGTAAAAACATGGTCTCAATTCCGTTTAAGTCGCGGTTTACTCGAGCCATTGGAAGTTCGTATTCGATGTCTACGCCGGTTCGAAAGCCCTTTATAAGAACGTTTGCGCCTAGTTTCTGCGCGTAGTCGGTTAGTAAACCGGTTTCTAGAGACGATACGGTTACGCGCCCTAGTAAGTTGCGTTCGATTAGAGAATCGGTAACCATCTGCACTCGCTCAGCAAGCGTGAAAAACGGCTTCTTGGTTGGATTGTGAACCACTACAACCTCAAGTTGTTCAAAAACCTCCAGTGCACGTTCGATGATATCGAGGTGTCCTAGGGTTATGGGATCGAATGAGCCGGGGTAAACGGCAAGCTTGCTCATGTATCTAGGTTAGTTGCTAACTAGCCTTTGGCGATATTCGCCTTTGCCGCTTCATCTAACCGTTTGAGAGTTTCTACCAAAACCGCATGCTTCTCGAGAGTTGGATCTGAGGAGAGTACTTCCCCGGCCGCGACTCGCATTCGAGTAATAAGCTCGGCATCTTTGATCACTCTGAGCAATTTCAAACTCGAACGAGTACCCGACTGATTGGCTCCGAGCACATCACCTTCGCCGCGCAATTCCAAGTCGATTTCACTCAGGCGGAACCCATCCAGAGTTCCGGCAACGGCGTTCACACGCTCTAGGGCGAGTGAACCTTCCTCGGCGGTAGTGAGCAGGAGACAGAGCCCAGCATGG
>Ga0208595_1000367_pt1 | contig 17466 bp, 10 predicted proteins | sample LakMenEpi28Jun11_FD_150742 | JGI IMG/M metagenome (GOLD analysis project Ga0208595, IMG submission 150742) | Freshwater microbial communities from Lake Mendota, WI - 28JUN2011 deep hole epilimnion (SPAdes) | ecosystem: Environmental > Aquatic > Freshwater > Lake > Epilimnion/Euphotic zone ...
ACAGGGTACGCTCGTGAAAGTAAATCTAAATTCGCGGGTGCCGTAACTACAATTAGTGGTAAAACTGTAAACGATGTACCAGTAGGTTCATTCGACCAAGCTTTCCAAGGTCGTGTTCCAGGTATGTTGGTTAACTCTGGATCTGGTCAACCAGGTTCTAGTGCAGTAATCACCATTCGTGGTATCAAATCACTTCAAGGTGCTGGTGCACAGCCTTTGTATGTATTAGATGGTGTACCAATTCCTGCATTTGATATGCAAACACTTAACCCGGACGATTTTGAATCTATTACTGTATTGAAGGATGCCACTGCAGCTGCAATCTATGGTGCTAGAGGTGGTACGGGTGTAATTGTTATCACATCTAAAAGAGGTAAAACTGGTAAAAACATCGTAACATATAAAACACAATACGGTATTACTAGACGCCCTAATTTCGACAGATTAAACATGATGAATACACGTGAGATGTTAGCTTACGAGGAAAGAGAAAAAATCGTGAACAATCCAGGATGGACTTGGTCTCCAAATAACCCAGCAATACCAGCAGGTATGACTGCAGCATCTAAAGCAAGGTCTTTGGATAGCTTAAGAAACATTGATATTGATTATGCTGATATTTTTTACAGAGAGGGTATCTCTAAATCACATGAATTAACTTTAAGTGGTGGATCTGATAGAACTAAGTTCTTCTTATCTGGAGCTTATTTTGATCAAGAAGGTATTGATATCTATTCTAGCCTTAAACGTTATACATTACGTTTTAACTTAGACCATTCTACTGATAAATTTACAGCACAATTTAACTCAACTGTAGGTTTCTCAAAAACACAACAATCAGAAGGTGAGTCGCTAGGTAATTCTCCTAGAAATCCTTTCCAAATGACTTTCAGAGCTAAGACTTATGAGAATCCATACAATTTAGACGGAAGTTTGAATTTTGGTGCAAACAGTACAATGGCACTAAAAAACGTTGCTAACTTATTGGAAGGCCTTCAAAATACAAGCAGAGTTTTTGATCAGATCAAATTAGTTGGTAATGGTTTATTAGCGTATAAAATTTTACCAACTTTAACTGTTAGAAATAACTTGGGTGTAACCTCGTCTACAAATTTTGTTAGACGTTATGTAAACCCTAATTCATTCATTGGTTCTTTACAATCTTTCCAATCTGGTGTTACTCAAGAATCAGGTGGTTTATATACAGAGTTCATTAACACTTCATCTGTTGCGTATAGTGAAAGATTCGGTAAATCTGAATTAGAAGCATCTGCTAACTTTGAGGTTGTGAGAGGCTTCCAAAGAGCATTAGGTTTCACTTTGTTCAACTTGGATAAGCGTTTGACTGAAACTGGTCAAGGTGCTGGTCCTTTGCCAACAAATGGTGCAGCAACTTATCCTCAAAATGCATCTAGTGCAAAATCTGGATTTGGTATCCGCTCTTACTTTGCAACAACAAAGTATACTTATGACAATAAGTACTCTTTGAACGCAAATATTCGTCGTGACGGAACTTCAAGAATTGTGAATGAAGAAAATAGAGAAGTAACATCTTGGTCTGCTGGTTTCACTTGGAATGCTTTAAACGAGCGTTTCTTAAGCAAGCAATCAATTTTCTCTGAATTGAAATTGAGATTATCATTTGGTATTATTCCAAATATTGGTTCAATCCAAACAGCTGCTTATGGTGCGGGATTACAATCTGTTACCAACTACCAAGGTCCTCAGGTGCCTAGTTTTGGTACAACTCAGTACGCAGGTTCAACCCTTACAGGTTTAGCACCTACTGGTCCAGGTAATCCAAACTTAAAAATTGAGAGAGTTCAAAAATCTAATATTGGTATCGACTTTAGTGTTTGGAATGGCCGTGCTCGTTTCAACTTAGATGCATATGATGAGCAAACTTTAGACTTATTTGTTAACCAACCATTGTCTGGTACAACTGGATTCTCTAGCTTGTACATCAATGCTGGTAGAATGTCTAATAAAGGTTTGGAGTTAAATGCAAAAGTAGATGTGATTAGAAATCGTGATTTTGGAGTAACACTTGGTTTAAACCATTCTTACAATAAGAATACGATTGAAAACTTAGGTGCTGTGAATGAGTTCTTCTTAGGAACATTCGTAATCAGAAAAGGTTTGTCTTATGGTACACACTACACACTTAATTATTTAGGAGTTGATCCTGCCACTGGTAATCCACGTTACGAAGCACCAGATGGTTCAATCACAAATGATCAAGCTAAGGCAGGTCAATTTGATAAATTCGGTAACTACTTACCAAGACACCAAGGTGGTGTTGATTTTGAAATTCGCTACAAGGCATTTTCAATCTCTGGTTTATTCTCTTATCAATTTGAAGTTCAAAGATACAACAACATCAAGAGCTGGATTACAAGAGGTATTCCAGGTTACCAGTCTGCAGTTAGAGCTTCTAGAGAGTTAATTGACAATCAATGGACTGCTCCAGGTGATAACAAAAGATACCAAAGATCTGGTGTTGATAGAGGCTTTACTTCTGACGATATTGAAGATGCAAAATTCATTCGTTTCAGAAACTTAGTAGTTGCGTATCAACTTCCTGCACTTAAAGGTCCAAATGGTAAGCCATTGTTTACAGGTGGAAGATTATATGCACAAGGTCAAAACTTAGCAATATGGAGTCCTTGGACTGGTCTTGATCCAGAAGATAGTAACAATATTAGTTTGAGCGAATATCCTAACCCTAGCATGTTTACATTAGGTTTAGACATTAATTTCTAATCAACTAAAAAATGAATAAAATGAGAAAAAATAAATTGGTTATAGGTTCATTCTTAATGTTATCCCTTTTTGCTTCTTGCTCTAAGGTGATAGATGTTAAAGAAACCGACTTCATCGGCGGAGACGTCGCTTTGAAGACCGTTGCAAACGTTGAGTCAGGCATAATCGGTGCTTACGCAACAATGAACGTAGAAATGGGCATCCTGTTGAATAGCGTTTTTACCGATGAGGTAAGAGTAGCTGAGTTCTACAATGCTGCAACTGTGCACGAATGGCAATACGGTTCTACAGATATCTCAATCAGAGATAACTTTACCGCATTCCCTATGTATTACAGAACAATAGATAGAGTGAACAGGGTATTGGCTGCTTTGCCAAATGCAAAAGCTGCTAACGCAACCGAAGAAGCACTTAAAAACAGAATTAGAGGGGAAGCCTTATACTTGAGAGCTTTCTGTCATTTTGGTTTATATCAATTTTATAGCAATACTTCCGATGGTACAGCCTTGGCATTAGCTTATATGGAGACGCCTAATTTATTGCCTCAAGCAAGAATCACAGTAGCACCGTATATGGCTAAATTGAATGCTGACTTAGTAGCTGCTAAAGCACTTGTACCGGCTACAAACGCTGATATTGCTAGAGCTTCAAGACATGCGGTATCTGGACTACAGGCAAGAGTTGCATTGTACATGAAAGACTATACAAATGCAGCTGCTTTTGCAACTGAATACATTGCTGCATTCCCATTAGCTTCTAAAACAAACTTCCCATTAATTTGGAAGGATGCAAACAATAGTGAAGTGGCATTCAAATTAATCAGAACAACTACTGCTGGTGGTAGAATTGGTGCTTTGTACAGAGGTACATCTGCAAATGCTACAAACATTGGTACGGTTACTTGGAGACCTTCATCAGCTTTATTGAATAGCTACGACCAAGTAAATGATATTCGTTATGCGTCTTACTTCTTTGAAGAGCCTATACTTAAAGCAAGTAGTGCAAGATCAATTGCTGCTATTTTGATTAATAAGTATGCAGGTACTGCTTATGCCACTCCAACTGAATTATTAGCAGACGGTAAAGTTTTCAGAACTGGTGAGATGTACTTGATTCGTGCAGAAGCAAGAGCAGAGTTAAATGATTTAACTGGTGCTGCAGCTGATTTGAATACATTAAGAGCTGCTAGAATTAATAATTATACGAATGCTAGCTTTTCTTCTAAAGGCGATTTAATTACTGCAATATTGAATGAGCGTTTCAAAGAGTTAGCATTCGAAGGACACCGTTTCTTTGATGCTAAAAGAAGAAACTTGCCAATTATTCGTTTAGCAGCAGATGCGCAAAACAATAAAATAACTTTAGAGTCTGGTAATTTTAGATTCTTATTACCAATCCCTAACTCGGAAATTCAAGCGAATCCATTGATGGTTCAAAACCCAGGTTACACGAACTAATCGATATACCTAAATAAAAAAGGGTGCCTCAATTGCTATTGAGTGCACCCTTTTTTTTATCTTGCTGTTATCAACGAATCAATTATCATTCAATCTTACTTATGAAAAAGCATCTTTTCATCCTCTTTTTTTCTTGTGCGACCCTTCCAATCTTTGCTCAAATCTCTGGCAATGCTGTTCCGACTGTACAATTTACAGACGCAAACGGTCGTATATTACCTGCTGGTGCTGCAGGCGTGCAAGGCACACCCTATGTATTTGAAAAATTTGGCCAAGGTAAAATTGTTTTTGTAAACGGAATGGAATCGGTTGATTCTAATTTAAACTATTCATTCGTTGATCATAAATTATACTATACGCAAAAAAATGGCTTGTATGTAGTAAATCAACAAGCAAAAGAGTTCACCCTTTATGGTGTGGGTAAGGATAAAAACAACATTTCAAAATTGTTCATGTGTTTGTTTCCGAGTATTGAAGACAATACACCGGCCACATTCTATGAAGTGTTGGGCGTTGGGGGTAATTTTCAGTTATTAAAATATACAAGCAAACGTATTAAAGAATCTGCTGTTTATGGTGGTGCACCACTCAAAGAATATGTTATGGATGACTTGTTTTATATCTACGATAAGGCAGCTAAAAAAATGCTTGCCTTGGGCAGCGCACTTTCATTAAAATTGGTTAAAAAAGCTTTACCAACTTATGCTGCTCAATTGGATGCATACATGGATGCGAATAAATTAAATCTAAAGAAAGAGGAAGATATGGTTCAATTGCTTCAGCAATTAAAGACTTCATCTAATTAAAACATTTTTAATGCATATTTTTCGCATCCTATTAGTGGGCTCTTTTTTTATGGCACATACAAATGCGCAAAGTCAAGTGCAGCTTGATGCGAAACTTACGAATGAAAATTTATATCGTCCTCGTTTTCATTTTACGCCAAAGCAAGGTTGGATGAATGATCCTAATGGGATGATTTTTTTAAATGGACAATACCATTTGTTTTTTCAGCATTATCCAGATGGAACGGTTTGGGGTCCAATGCATTGGGGACATGCCACAAGCAGTGATTTAGTGCAATGGAAAGAACAACCAATTGCATTGTATCCAGATTCGATTGGGATGATTTTTTCGGGATCTGCAGTACTAGATAAAAAAAATACCAGTGGCTTAGGACGCGACGGTATTGCGCCTTTGGTAGCTATTTATACACAACATTATATGCCTGGCGAAAAAGCAGGTAGAACTGATTTTCAAAATCAATCTATTGCATATAGTTTAGATGAAGGGAAAACTTGGACGAAATATGCAGGCAATCCTGTGCTTAAAACACCTAATTTAAAGGACTTTAGAGATCCAAAAGTGATCTGGCATGAACCCACTCAAAAATGGATCATGAGCTTAGCGGTTGCGGATCATGTTGAATTTTATAGTGCACCTAATTTAATTAACTGGACTAAGGAGTCCGAAATAGGTAAAAATTTATTTGCACATGGCGGTGTTTGGGAATGTCCAGACTTATTATCATTTAATCACTTTGGAAAAACAATCTGGGTTTTATTAGTGAGCATGAATCCAGGAGGCCCTAATGGTGGATCAGCTACACAATATATTGTTGGAGATTTTGATGGGCATGAATTCAAGCCTTATACTAAAGATATTAAATGGATGGATTATGGGCCTGATAATTATGCGGGTGTGACTTTTTCAAATGTGGGAGATAGAAATATTTTAATTGGCTGGATGAGTAATTGGAACTACGCGAATGTAGTGCCTACAGAAAAATGGAGAAGTGCTATGACAGTGCCAAGGGAATTGAGTTTAATAGAACAAGCCTCAAATTCAAACGAATTTCTTTTACTATCTACTCCCGTAAAGGAATTGAAGAATGCTTTTGTTCAAATCATGTCTAAAGAAAATGTGATTCCAAATCGTATTGATTTTAAAGATATTAAAGCAACAGATTTTGAAATCATCCTTTCAAATACTTTCAATGAAAAATTAATTGTTGGATATTATGCGGACAAAAAACAATTTTATATTGATAGAACCAAAGCAGGAGTTTCAAATTTTAATCAAGGGTTTGCAGCAGTAGCAGTAGCACCAAGGCTTTCATTTGCAATAAATATGGACTTGTCTATTTTATTGGATAAAACTTCTATCGAATTATTTGCAGATGGTGGACGTTCTGTGATGACTGCTTTATTTTTCCCAACACAACCCTATACAAAATGGGAAATAAAATCCAAAGAAAAGATAACTTCAAGCTACATGAAATTATATTCCTTTAAATAGAAAGCAAACTTTTTAAGCCTTCACTTGTTATTTGTTTATGCAACAATTCACTCCAGCTGAATGGCAGTCCTGGGAAAGATTTTATAGAGCTAATTTTATCAATAGCTTAACTGGTTTTAAATCGGCTAGTTTAATTGGTACGATCAATGCACAAGGCGTGCCTAACTTAGGCATGTTTAGTAGTATAGTGCATATTGGGTCTGATCCTGCATTAATTGGTTATATCAACCGACCTATTGCTGCGGCACCGCATACTTTAGCCAATATCAAGACAAATGGGTTGTATACAGTCAATCATATCCAGGCTTCTTTTTTAGCGCAAGCGCATCAAACAAGTGCCAAATACCCTGACGAAGTCAATGAGTTTACAGAAGTTGGTCTGACCGAGGAGTACTTGGATGGGGTTAAGGTGCCCTTCGTAAAAGAGAGTCCTATCAAATACTTACTTTCCTTAAAAGAGATCATACCAATTACATTGAATGCGACCTTTTTAGTGATTGGTCAATTAGAGCAAGTGTTGATAGACCCTTCCCTCCAGCCAACATCAGACGGCTTTTTGCATCTTGACCAAGCAGGAAGCATTAGTAGCAATGGTTTAGATGCATATTATAAGACCGAATTAATTGATCGTTATGATTATGCGAAGCCAGATATACCGGTTCAAAAAATGGCAACCATAAAATAGTTTATCCATTTTAGTGATACGTGTTTATTAGGAGGTATTTTTCGTTTCCTAGCTTATCTTTTATAAGCATAAAATCATATATTTAACATACTAAACCATTTTTCTAAATAAGCTTAATCAATAGAATGAAAAAATTATTAATAGGTATCATCTTTCTTTTGCCAGTGTTATCCTATGCACAAGACGGATTTACAGTTACAATGCGTATTAAAGGATTGGGGGAGCATCAAATTAAAGCAAATATTCAGAGAAATGGTAAATATGTGATTGATACCCTTACTAAAATAGATACCGATTTAGTGGTATGGAAGGGGACTACAATAGACCCGCAACTGGTTAGGGTAGAAGTGATGGATACAAGCCTCTATCTTAGAATAGGAAAAGCAGTTATGGCGCCTCCTGCACTTACATTTTTATTGACCAATACAGATATAGAGATTGAAGCGGATGCTAAACAAATTTTTACAGGAACAATTGAAAGTAAACACCCTGAAGTTCAATTATACAATAGCATTCGAACGGCAGACTTAGAAGATGCAAAAGAAAATTGGGCTTTACAACAGACGCAAAATAAAAAAAGAAATTTAAACGATACGATTGGTAATTATGACATTACGCAGCGATTGCAATATTTAAAAAAGAAAAATCAGGCGATGCGCATTCAATTTTTGAATGATAATCCAGCAACTTTTACTAGTTTGCTAGTATTGCAATCTTTATTCTTGATTTTGCCAATCAGTGAATCTGAAACAAAATTTTATGCTTTAAATGAAGATCAAAAAAATTCGAATACAGGGAAAGCGTTAATTTTAAAAATTGAAAGCAATAAAAGTACCGCAACAGGTAAGCCTGTGATTCCTTTTGCCCAAATTGGGATGGATGGAACGATGGTGGATGTAAATGCATTTAAGGGAAAAGTGGTATTAATTGATTTCTGGGGTAGCTGGTGTGTGCCTTGCAGAATTAGTCATCCAGCATTAAAGGAATTGTACAATCAATACAAATCAAAAGGTTTTGAAATCATTGGAGTCTCTAATGAGATTGCGAATAGTAATCGAGACAAAAAAAAGCAAGACATCGCTTGGCGTAAGGCTGTTAAGGAAGATGGGCTTACTTGGCCACAGATCCTATATGATCCAGCAATAAAGGATATCGTAAAGGAATATGACATCAATGGCTATCCTACTAAGTTTTTAGTAGATCAAAATGGTAAGTTTGTATTGCGTCTGCTTGGTAATAGTGAAAAATTACACGCAGAGCTTGCGGCTAAATTAGCCCAGCTAATGCCTGATTAAAGGGGGTCATTACCTATATTTGTTTTTGACTTCCTCGTCTTTTTTGGTAAATTACATCAAATCGATGCATATGAATCCTTGTCAATTTGATGGTGCAAGAAGGGGCTTTTTTAAAAAATCAGCCGCTGTTGCAGCACTTTATTTTACACCTTCTGTTTTAGTGAAGACTTTTGCTGCAGATGCAATTGTGCCGATGCCTATTGCAAAAGAAAAATTAAAGTTTATCCTAAATGGCAAACCTGTTGCACTTGAAATTGATGCAAGAACAACCATGCTTAATTTATTAAGAGAACAAATTGGGTATACGGGCACTAAAAAAGGATGCGAGATGGGTCAATGTGGTGCTTGTACGATTCATGTAAATGGCAAGCGTTTAAAATCTTGTACTCAATTGGCATTGAATCATCAGAACAATCAAATCACGACGATAGAAGGACTTGCCAAAGGGGATCAGTTGCATCCAATGCAGGCTGCATTCTTAAAAAATGATGCTTTTCAATGTGGCTATTGCACCTCGGGACAAATTATGTCTGCAGTGGCTTGTGTTAGAGAAGGTAAAGCGACAAGCAGGGCAAGTATTCAGGCGTACATGGATACGAATATTTGCAGATGCGGTGCTTATCAAAATATTGTAGATGCTATTGAAGAAGTAGCAAAATCTGGTGCTAAAATTTAATCCTTTTAATTTTCTTTTATGAACAATACGCATTTATCCAAGAACAATCTTTCTCAAATTAATTTCGCAGACGAAAGAGTAGACGGCGCAGATAAAGTAACCGGGAAAGCAAAATACACTGCAGAATATAATTTACCGAATATGGCTTATGGCGTATTCGTAACAAGTACAATTGCTAAGGGTACTATCAAAAATATAGATACCGCAAAAGCATTGGCAGCACCTGGTGTCTTAGATGTGATATATTATGCAAATTGTCCAATAGTGCCTGGATATTTAACGAATGCGGCAGAACGTCCTAAAAATGTATTTGAATGGCGTGGACACAAAGTATTGTATGATAATCAAGTGCGCTTTTTTGGTCAACCTATTGCACTCATAGTAGCAGATAGTTTAGAAAATGCAAACGCTGCTATTCGTTTAGTGCGTGCCGAATATGAGTCACAAGCTTTTGAAACTAATTTTGATGTAGTCAGAAAAGACCCTGCAAAATTAAAAGGAACAGTGGCCTATAAAAGAGGTACAGAAAATGCATTTAAATCGGCACCTGTATTTGTTGAAGCAGAATATGCGATACCTGCCGAAGTACATCTTCCTATGGAGATGCATGCTACAATTGCATTTTGGGAGGGAGATGATAAAGTAACACTATACGATAAAACACAAGGACCTAAAAGTACGCAAACAACCATCGCTCGTACTTTTGGTTTACAAGAAAAAAATGTAAGGGTGATTGCAGAAAATGTGGGTGGTGGATTTGGTAGTGGTTTAAGAAGTTGGGCCAATGTACCAGCTGCTGTGATTGCTGCTAAAAAATTAAATCGTCCTGTGAAAATTGTACTTACTCGTCCACAAATGTTTTCTTTAGTGGGCTATCGTCCACAGTCTTGGCAGAAAATTGGAATTGGTGCAGACGCTTCTGGCCGTTTTATTGGCATCACACACGAAGCCATTAGCGGCACTTCTCGTTACGAAGATTTTAGAGAAGGGATTGTGAACGTTTCTAAATTTTTATATGCTTCAGAAAACGTGGATACAAAATACAGTATGCTTCCACTCGATATGAGCACTCCTGTTTGGATGCGCGGTCCTGGTGAAGCTACTGGTTCTTATGGTTTAGAGTCTGCTATTGACGAATTGTCTTATAAATTAAAAATGGATCCTATTGAGCTAAGGTTAAAAAACTTTACCACTATAAATCCTGAAAATAAAATGCCATTCTCGGATATCAATTTAAAAGATTGTTATGCGTATGGTAAAGAAAAAATTGGTTGGAAAAATCGTCCTTCCACACCAGGCACATTAAAAGAAAATGGTTGGTTGATTGGTTATGGTATGGCCAATGGCGTATTTGGCGCAGGAAAGGGCAGTGCATCTGTTCGTGCTTTATTAAATAAGGAAGGCAAATTAACTTTAGAATGCGCCGTGAGTGATATGGGCCCAGGCACCACCACTTCGATGACTAAAATTGCTGCAGCTGCAATGCAGATGCCGATAGAAAAAATAAAATTCAAATTAGGAGATTCTGATTTACCTCCAGGCCCTTCACAGGGTGGATCAGGCACCACATCTACCGTAGGATCTGCAGTGGATTTAGCTTGTAGCACATTAAAACAAAACTTAAAAGACCTAGCAATTAAGTTAGCGCCTGCATTTGCGAATCTTAAATCGGATGCGTTAGATGTTAAAAATGAAATGGTCCTTGCTATTGCTGATCCAAACATCAAAATTACTATTGTAGATTTATTACAACTAAGTCCCGATAAACAAATTGATTTGACTATTGCATCTTCAGGTAAAACAGCAGAGCAATTAAAGTTTACAAGCAATTCTTTCTCTTCCCATTATGTAAAAGTAGCCGTGAATCCTAAGGATGGTACGATTAAAATTTTGCAAGTAGTCACTACGGGTGACGCTGGAAAAATTATTAGTCCTAAAACTGCAAGAAGCCAAATGATTGGTGGCGTAGTTGGTGGTATTGGGATGGCTTTGACAGAGCAATTGGAAATGGACCATGTTTCTGGTCAAATTATCAATGCAAGTTTTGGAGCATACCATGTGCCTTTACATTCACAAATTCCGCCAACCGATGTTTGGTTTGTAAATAAGCCAGATGTGAATATGAATTCGATTGGGGCAAAAGGCATTGGTGAAATTGCATTGATTGGATTTGCTGCCGCTGTAACCAACGCAGTGTACAATGCCACTGGGAAAAGAGTTAGGGATTTACCAATTACGCCTGCTAAACTTGGATTTAAGGCAAAAGCGTAGTACCTATTTTTTGCCGTGAACTAGAGAACCCCTATTTATACACTTTCTATAAAGAAGTAATCCCCCTAGATTGTTATTTATCACTTTTATTTCTTTTTTTGAACTTTTTACTTGTAAGTTTAATACATGAAATACTTTAAGATATTATATGTACAAGTTTTAATTGGTATTATTCTAGGTATTATTGTTGGATTATTGTTTCCTGCATTTTTTCAAACTGGTAAAATAATCAGTGACGTTTTTATTAGCTTAATAAAAATGGTCATTGCGCCGATTATATTTTTCACAGTTGTTTTAGGGATCACTGGAGCTGGCAATATGAAAAAAGTTGGCAGGGTTGGGGGGAAAGGGATCCTTTACTTTGAGATTGTCTCTACTATAGCTTTATTGATTGGCTTAGTGGTAGGTACTTTTATTCAACCTGGCAAGGGGGTGGTTTTAGCAAATACAAATAAAGACAAAGTTGCTGCCTATGTAGATCAAGGTAAAGCAATGAATTGGGTAGATTTTTTTACGCATATTGTTCCAGATAATATCATTGGGGCATTTGCTAAAGGGGATATCATTCAAATTTTATTTTTCAGTATTTTTTTCGCAGTTGGCTTAATGATGATTAAGAAAGGTAATGAAGGGATAATTAATACGTTTGGGGTCATCAATAAAGCCTTATTTAATATTTTACATATTGTGATGAAACTAAGTCCTGTCGGTGCTTTTGGCGGCATGGCATATACAATGGGAAAATTTGGTATTGGAAGTTTATTGATCTTAGGAAAATTCATGCTCACATTTTACTGTACTGTTTTAATTTTTATCTTTTTGATTTTAAATGGCATCATGCGCTACTATGGTTTTAGTTTAATTAAATTATTAAAGTATCTAAAAGAAGAAATATTTATTGTTATTGGGGCTAGTAGTAGTGAAGCCGTTTTGCCATCTGTGATGGAAAAATTAGAACAAGCTGGCTGCGAAAAATCTGTTGTTGGATTAATTATACCAACGGGTTATAGTTTTAACTTAGACGGCACTTCCATTTATTTAAGTATGGCCATTATATTTTTAGCCCAAGTATTTGATGTTGAATTTTCTATTTCCCAACAATTAACCATTTTTGGAATTTTGCTCATTACAAGTAAAGGAGCTGCTGGTGTTACAGGAAGTGGGTTTATTGTATTAGCATCCACATTAACTGCAATCAAAGTGATTCCTTTAGAAGGCCTTGCGTTGCTTATTGGAGTAGACCGTTTTATGAGTGAAGCAAGATCGGTCACTAATTTTATTGGGAACGCAGTGGCTACGGTAGTTATTTCAAAACACGAAAAGGCGATAGATATGGATACATTTAAGAAAATAGTAGGTGTTTAATTTAAATGAATAAGATTTTGAAACTATCCTCACAAGAATTGCTGTATCACCAAAGTAAAGTAGCCTACTATAGGAATGAGCAGTCCTATAAGTGCTTATTTCTGTATTTTCACCCTACTTTGTATCGGTTTGCATTTAATATTCTAAAAGATAAATCGGTAAGTGAAGAAATTGTTTCTGATATTATGTTAAAGATCTGGGAAATGGGAAACAAGCTTTCTCAAATTCAGTATTTGAAAATCTTCCTAATCACTTCCGTTAAGAATGCTTGTTTTACCTATTTGTCTTCTAAAAAACACCAACAATCTTTGAGTCAGTCAATTGATAATGAAGATATTATTAGTATAAATGGAGATAATCCAGAGCAACTTTTTATCTATTCAGAAGTGACTCAAAGAGTGAACAAAGTGATTACCTCCTTACCAACAAAGTGTCAATTGGTTTTTAGGTTAATCAAGGAAGAAGGTCTTAGTTATAAAGAGGTTTCAAAAGTCCTCGAAATCTCTCAAAATACGATTGAAACACATATGAGGATTGCTTTAAGGAAAATTAGAATGGACCTTCAGCATTATTTAAAATAGGCCTAAATAATAAAATGTAAAATAATTAGATTAGCCTTAACGGTAAGGCTCAATATTCTAGTCTTAGTAGAATATAACCATGAATAAACAAATAGAACAATACTTTTTTGACTTATTAAGCTTAAAGCTTTCTGGTGATGCCACTGAATCGCAGTTAGCAGAAATTTCTACAATTTTAAAATCCAATCCTTCATTACAATTCCTTTATGATCAAATGATTGAGCCTGTATACTGTGAAAAAGAAGCTGAATCAATGGCAGATCAAGCATATGCTTCTCATTATGTTAAAATGCAATTGGCGGGCAAGTTTGATTCGGCAAATGATCAAAATTCTGAGCCTGAGGTAGAGAAATCGACTGGTTTCACAAAAAGGAAACTTGCATTTATTGGTATTGCAGCTAGTATATTTACAATCTTCTTTATCAACTACTCACTACGCTTGGATAAAAGTGTGATCAAGCAAACTAAAAACGCTTTTGTAAACGAAGTAGTGACCAAAAGAGGCTCAAAGTCTTCCATTAAATTACCAGACGGCACCATCGTTCGCTTAAATACCGACAGTAGATTAACTTACCTCAATTTTGCTGCAGGTAATACTAGAGAGGTTACACTTGTGGGTGAAGCCTATTTTGATGTGGCACATGATAGCTCAAGGCCATTTATCATACACACTGGAAAGATCAATATCAAAGTGCTTGGTACTTCATTTAATGTACGAAATTATCCACAAGACAAAGAGCTTGAGACCTCCTTAATTAAAGGTAAGATCGAAGTGTCCCTAGATTCAAGACCTGAAGATATTATTACATTAAAACCAACCGAAAAATTAATTATTGCTAAAGAGCAAGATGAATTATCTGCTGCAATCAAGGTTACAAATAGTCTTGATAACAAAGTTGTTTTGACTTCAATCACTTATTTAAGACATGATAGTTTAGTTGCAGAAACATCTTGGTTAAATGACAAAATGGTTTTTGTGAATCAGCCACTCGAAAAAATAGCGATTGAATTAGAAAGGAAGTATGCAATTACGATCAGTTTCAAAGACGAAAAAGTAAAAAAATATAGGTATACTGGTGTATTTGAAAATGTAAGTTTAGAAAAAGTATTTCAATTAATAAAGTACTCTAAAAATATTAACTATAAAATAGATGATAAAAATATTGTAATTGAATAAAAAGCAAGTAATTCATAGGATTTACTGATTTGATTACAAAGTTGACAATAAAAAATTATTTTTTAAAATGGACTTAATTTGCTTATCAATAACCTATAAATGAAACCCTATGGAAAAAAAAGAATCTTTTCCAATTACAAAATTTCTTTCCTCTCTTGGTAGAGGGATTAAAATTGGATTTTTATTAATTATCATTTCAATTCAGCTTTCGGCAAAAAACTTTGCACAGCAAAAAATTTCGTTGGATTCGGAAAGAACTGATATTCAAACTGTTTTTAAAATGATTGAAAAACAGTCTACTTATCGCTTTTTTTATAGTAACGATGTATTGCCTGCAAACAAAGAAGTTACTGCGCAGTTCAAAGATGCTTATGTCGAAGTGATATTGAATAAAATTTTAGATGGACTTCCTGTCACTTGGAAATTGATTGATGATAAAAACATTGTCATCTCTTACAAAACAAGCAATACGCTTTCAGTCACATCTAATTCAATAGCTGATACTGTTGTTTCTGGTGTTGTGACTGCTTCTGAAGACGGTCAGTTACTTAAAGGAGTTAATGTGGCAGTGAAGGGCACTACGAATAAGACAACAACAGATGATGATGGTAGGTATAAAATAAAATTAGCGTCTATAAATAGCACACTCGTTTTTACCTATGTTGGTTATGCAAACAAAGAAGTGTCTGCAAGCAAGTCTAGTGATTTAAATGTAGAATTAAAAGCAAGTTCACAATCCTTAAATGAAGTGGTTGTGGTAGGTTATGGTAAACAAAGAAGAAAAGAAGTTACCGGTGCGATTGCTAGTATCAATGAATCTCAACTTAAGGAGATTGCAGTGAGTAGTTTTGAGAATGCCATTCAAGGTCGAGTAGCAGGCTTAGAGGTGTCAGTGCCTTCTGGTGAACCTGGTTCGGCTCCAGTGATTAGAATTAGAGGTTCTGCATCTATTTCAGCAGGGAATGATCCCCTATATGTAATTGATGGTTTACCAATTTCAAGCAATTCTGGTTTACAACAAAATATAGGACAAAGAACAGAGGCTTATACAGTTCCAAAAATTAATCCTTTCACAACGATCAATCCAAATGATATACAATCTATAGAGGTGCTAAAAGATGCATCTGCAGCAGGTATCTATGGATCTAGAGGATCAAATGGGGTAATTATGGTGACGACTAAAAAAGGTTTAAAGAATAGAAAACAAATTTCATTTAACGCTTATACTGGCTTTAATGAAGCGATGAATTTACCAGAATTAATGCAATCAGAAGAATTAATTCAGTATACCAAAGATGCAAGAAATAATAACTATTTACAAACCAACGATCCTACGAATCCTGCTAGTAAAACATACAATCCATTATACAATCCTAATACAAATGCAGGAAGAGGAACACAAGCCAATTTCTTAATTCCAGAAAAATATATCAACTGGGATGGCACGAATACTGATTGGTTGGGCTTAGTGCTTTCAAGAGGTATGGTTTCTAACTATAATTTATCTGTTAGTGGAGGCAAGGATAATATGACCTATTATACTTCAGCTGGTTATTATACCGAAGAGGGTACAATCAAAGGTTCTAAATTTGATCGCTATACTTTTAGAGCAAATGTAGTAGATGATATTTCCTCTAAACTTCAAATTGGATCAAGTGTTAATATTGCTTTTACAGATAATAATCGTTTACCTGCAAATGGCCCTTATTTTGCCTTACCTCCAGGGATTATATATGATGCAATGGTGCACTCTCCAGTGATTAAGCCTTATTTGCCTGATGGAAGTATCAATCAGTCTGATAACCAAAATCAATTAGGTGCTTATATGACAACTGCTAATAATCCATTAGCAACGATGCAAGCAATTAAGGAGAACATTCGTAATCTTAGAATCTTTGGTAATAGCTATCTTAAGTATAATATCTTACCTGATTTATCATTTAAGACCTATATTGGTATTGATCTTGATAATTATCAACAGTCCTATTACAAAGGGGTTAGCTTATTATATAGAGGAGCAACAAGACCAGATCCATTTGCAAAATCTAGTACTTCACAAGGATTAAATTGGATTTGGGAAAATACTTTAGATTATTCTAAAACATTTAATGATCATAATCTAACATTATTGGGTGGTTATACAGCACAAAAGCAAAATAATGATTTACAATTTATCCAAGCAAATAGTTTTCCAGATGACCAAGTAAAAACTATTAGTGGCGGTATTGTTACAGGTGGTTCTGCAGTTAAAGAACAATGGACTTTAGTTTCTGCTTTAGCAAGAGCGAACTATTCGTATAAAGAAAAATATTTATTGTCTGCTTTAATTAGATCTGATAAATCATCAAGATTTGGTACAGGCAACCAGACTGGAGTATTCCCATCTATTTCTGCTGGTTGGAGAATAGACCAAGAATCATTTATGTCAAATGTTGAATCTATTAATGAATTAAAACTTAGAGCAAGTTATGGTTTCACTGGTAACTTCCAAATTCCAAACTACGGCTCAATTGGTTTATTAAACAATGCTAGTTATGTATTAGGTAATACACTCGTAAATGGTATTGGTAGATCTACATTAAATAATGATCAATTAAGCTGGGAATCTAAAAAACAATTAGATATTGGTTTGGATTTTGGATTATTCAACGATCGTATTTATGGAGGATTTGATTATTACCACAGTGTAACATCTGACTTATTATTGAATGTAAATATTGCTTCCTCTGCTGGTTTTACAACTGCATTAACGAATGTTGGTGAGGTTGAAAACAAAGGGGTTGAGTTTACTTTAAATACAAGAAACACAGTCGGTAAGCTCCAATGGTCAACAGATTTTAATATCAGTGCTAACAGAAATAAAGTATTGAAACTTGGCCCTACTGGAGATCCTATTTT
>Ga0208595_1000368_pt1 | contig 17439 bp, 16 predicted proteins | sample LakMenEpi28Jun11_FD_150742 | JGI IMG/M metagenome (GOLD analysis project Ga0208595, IMG submission 150742) | Freshwater microbial communities from Lake Mendota, WI - 28JUN2011 deep hole epilimnion (SPAdes) | ecosystem: Environmental > Aquatic > Freshwater > Lake > Epilimnion/Euphotic zone ...
AATACTTGCTTCTACACCATAACGGAAAAAATCACCTAAACATTGACAAGCACCCGCGTTTTTATCTTCTTTAGTAGCGTTGAGAATAACTAAATACCGCACATGAGGATTTAGTAACAAATTACGAATTAGTAAGTTGATACCTCTAGTAGGTGAGTATAGCTGTCCAATTACAGCGTATTCATTATCTTTTAAGTGCTTGCGTAGGGTTTCTTTTACTGCCCATCCCGTAATTACCGCAGTTTGTCCACTTCCGTAAATTAACTGATTGGGTTTGTGCTGTGCCGTGTACGTTTTTAGCATTTATTTAACCTAATTATTTCTTGAGCTAATTCGTGGACATAGTTTGCTATTTATTTTCCACTCCCTTAAAAAATGCAGCAAAAACATTAAAAAATATAGCCACCACTAAATCTGCCGCAAGCTTAAAGAAAACATCCCTAATATAAATCTCGCCACCTTCTACTTTTTCTAAAAACTCAACTTCTGTCATGTTATAAAGTTTTGCAGTAACAGGAACGAAATTTTTGTAATGTTCCACTAAATAACTTGTGTGTTCCTTGGTTAGTTTAGCTCTATTAAAAACCCAAATATCTAGATTTAACATGACTTAAAACTCTCCAAATTTAATTCTATTGTAATTTTACCATTCCATAAATTTTCTTTCAACTTATAGGCTATGTCAACCTCGGAAGGAAGTGGTAAATATTTCTGAAAATCCCAACCAATAGCCTTAACACTAATCCCCGCCTGTTCAAAAGTAAATTTTACAGCACCGGGAAAATTAAGCTTATCTTGTTTTAAGACTTTAACCTTAGTGGTGTAAAAAATTGGCTCAGGATTTTTCATCCCAAACGGCTGCAAAACTTGGACTTCTTGGAAAGTGCTTAGGGAAATTTGAGTAAAGTCTAAATGGTGATCTACGAAGACTAATTTTGTACCTAACTCTTCAGATTTACTTACTAAGTTGGCGTATTTAATTAATCTTTCATGGAAGTTATTATTAACATCCCACCAAAGACTAAAACCACCCGCAGCTTTGTGACCGCCAAAAGTAGCTAAATATTCAGAACAATAATTTAATGCTGCGAAAACATCAAAAAACATTCCGCCTCTACACGATCCTGAGATTTTATATTCTTCAGAAACGCTTCCGACAAAAGCAGGATAACCATATTTTTCTACAACTTTGTTGGCAATCAATCCGACGATCCCTTTATGGATTCCCTTTTCAAAGTAGTAAATAACTTTTTCCCTTTCAAACTTTTCCGGATCAGCTTCTAGCTGTAAATTTATATGATCAAAAACAAATCTCTCCCAAGTTTTAACCAATCCTTGTCTTTCTTCATTTAAAGCTTCTATTTCGTGAGCTAATTCCATAGCCTCAACAACATTAGTTGAGGAAAGAAGGTTAATAACTTGTTGCGGTTCGCCAATCCGACCTACGCTATTAATTCTTGGGGCTAATTTAAATCCTATATCATCTGGCTTTAGTCCATCCTTACCGCCCAACTCCATCCCTGCGACCGCCATCAAAGCTTGGATGCCTAAATTTTGGGAATTAGGGATAAGTTTTAACCCACGCTTAACCCATCGGCGGTTTACTCCAGTTAAGGCAACCATATCAGCGATCGTTCCCAGCGTTAAAAGCTCTAGGCACTCTCCCATTAACTTTTCATGAAGACTAAACCTCTCCAAAACAGACATGGCCAGGATAAATGCCATCCCCACTCCCGAAACCTGCGACCACTCATTGTCCTGTGGCACAAATTTAGGGTTAAGGATGGCATCAGCTATAGGCAGTTCGCCAGTTAAACTGGGTTCGTGGTGGTCGGTAATGATTACTATTAATCCTAATTCCTTAGCCCGTTTAATAGGCTCTATTGCACTTGTACCATTGTCTACCGTAATAAGGATTTTATAGCCCTCATTATAAAATTCCTCGACTATTCTGTTATTTAATCCATAACCCTCGCCTGTTCTGGAAGGGATAGCATAAGTCGCGGTGGCATTAAGTTCCTTAAAAGTCCTAAGTAATAGGGCAGTAGAGGTCATGCCGTCTACGTCGTAGTCACCGCTTATGCCAATTTTGTAACCGGACATAATACCAAATTGGCATAATGTGGCCGCTTTTTCCAAGTCCGTAAAAACTTCTTGAGGGTCACAGAGTTGCATTAACTCAGGATCTATAAAATCATCCCTTAAATTACGCTTTTGGATTAATTGGTCTAAAACATCAAGGCAAGGATGGTAAAAACGAGATTGTGTATTAGGTCGGGGTGGCGTGTTTTTAATTGACCACTTATGTTTAGGTTGGGGCATGGATTTTATTTTTTAAGTAAGTTTTTGCACAAAGTTAAAATTGGGGTTTTATTTTGGGGGCGCGAGTATTCTTCCCAAACCACTTCCCAAGCTTCCTTATAGGAAACGCCGTAAGTAATGGCAATAAGCCAAAAGTAAAAAATCTTTAGCATTAGCATAAATCATAGGGTAGGATTTATTAACTATTATACATTAGTTATCTACCGTTGTCAAGTAATTAAAAATTTTACGCTGGCGGGCAAGCGTCATTAATGGTGTCAAGGTTTTTTTCTTATAATAGGGATTTTGCCTGACGCTTCATAAAACTTTACAAACTAAAACCTAATTTCTAAGACAATTTGCCCGCCGGCGTTTTTAAAACAGGAAAACTCAAAACCCTTATTGCGCGGGCGTTTGGGCTTATTCTCCCTAAATTTATATAATCATGACTTTTGCCCCGGCTGAATTAAAGTTAAGCCGGAGTTGAGTTTAAATAATATTTATTTTTAAGTTAAGGAGGATTAAGCTGCGTCGTATTCGTACTTCTCGCACCAAGCTAAGTAATCTGCCACCTCTGATGCTGTGGACAATTTTAATAGCGCTAATTCTTCATCTGTGGGTGGGTCAACTCTCTTACCATTCTCCAGACAAATCTTAGTTACTTTCTTTTCCAATGAATTTTTCTTATCCAAAGTTAGCCATCTATTTAAAATTTCCCCACCATAATTTTGGTATTTATCCAGGATTTCATAGAAGATGTGGCGTTTACCAAAGGCATCCTTGCGACCACTTCTTTTTACTGCATTTAGCTTGTAGCCAAATAACTTGTAAATCTTCCTGACTATCTCTACAGGACTTTCCATCGCTCCTATATTTAACCCAGTCAAGGCTTTTAACTCAACTAGGTTAGTCTCTTTTAAGTCACTAATCCATGCCCGTAATCCTTCATCGTTATTGTGGATAATTTTCTTCTCAAACAAAAACTCTATCCCCATGCTTTTTAATTTCTTAATCTTGGGACTAATCACGTCGTGGTTTAAGTCGGGCTTAAAGCTGCGCCCAAAGGTTAAAGCTTTATCTAAAACCCTAAAATCTCTATCCGCTAAAAACTCATTACCCTGGTTAAACCAATAGCGTAAGCGTAAATCGTTATACATCCCATCTTTATCTAATTGAATTAATTCTTCGCTTAACCTCGTAGTATTGTACCTTGCAATAATGTTTAATTTTTCAGTTTGGTATTTATCTATTTTCCGCTCATCCTTAAGTTTCTTGACCCCTTCCCGATTTACTATTGCAATTTCTTCACCATTAAAATTTAATTTTTCGATTTTATCTTCAGCAACACTAATGTCCGCATTGAATTTTAATCCCGTGTCTTGGGAATTAAGCTCTTCCTTATTTTGCTTAACTTCATCCTTAAGTTCTTTTTTGCGATCGCCGTCTAAATCGTCCGGCTCAACTATTTCATATCCTTCATTTTTTAGCGCAGTCATAACGAAATCCCTGTATCCCTTGTTACCAGCATTACTCCTTAATGCTAGTTCACAATAGGTATCAAGGGCTGTGCAACTTCCGCCCATGTGCTTTTCTGACTCTTCATCATAGATAAAGTTACCAGAAGATTTTAACTGCTGGATAACTTCACCATACTTAAACTCTTCATGAGCCTTAATTAATTTTATGGAAGTTGATCCGCCGCTAATTTCCTGCAATCCCCTAGTTGCAGCAAAAACGTGGCGTGGAACATCTTCTCTGACCCTTCCAAGTTGCTGAACAGCTTGTTTTGGCGTAATCATTCCCGAAAACCGACCAAAAACGGCTTTAAAATGTCCGCGAACATCAATACTGATTCCCGTCCCAACAGAAGGTGACGTTATAACAATGTCCCAATTTACTATTTCCTCATTTAGCCTATCCATAATCCCAAAAGCGGGGTGGTTAGGATCTTGAGATGTATCACTATCAATTACTAAAACTCTTAAATGAGGGAAGCGTCCTTTTAAAATTTTCCCTAAAGCTTGTGTTCCATAAGTGGCGCAAACGTTTTGCCCATCAGTACAAACATACGCCCCACCCTCTTTTTGAATGTGTAAAAGTAAGTTTTCAAACCAAGCTACGGGCTGTGTGTGCTTATAGTAGTAGCACAGTCTTTCACCGTCGCCTAAGAGATAAAATTCATCCGCTGTAACAATGAATGGTTCAATGTCTTGACCACTGGCTTCTTGGATAATGCCACGTAAAAATCTTAGGGAGATATCTGTAAGGTGAGCATCTGCAACGACTATTCTTTGCCCTGAGTTAAGGCAATTTTTTAATAACTCGCCTAAATTTCTTATGACTAAGTCGCGGTTATTTTTAACAGAAGTTTTACTAAATATTAAGTGTTGGACGACCTGCTCAACTTCATCAATAATTACGCAAGGACGTTGCCACTCATAGGGATGGAAGCGTAGTTTAGAAGCGGCATGGAGAGAGTCAATACACAAGCCTAACCCACCATTCAGGGCTTGGGTGCGGTCGTCTTCGTTCTTAATTTCAGAGAGGTAATGCACGCCTAATTTTTCAGCTAAGGCTTGACCTAACTGGACGCGGTGAGTAATAAGCAGTGGTGCGCCGCCCAGTTTTAGAGTATCTCCAACTAAATTTTTAAAGGAGTGTGTTTTACCTGAACCCATTGGGGCTTTTAGCCCAATGAACTGCTCATTTTTAGGTATTTTTCTAAATAAATCTTCAGGTAAATAGTGTCTCCCCATTAACTCTGAGTAAGTTAAATCTTCTTTTGTTAAATGAAGGGATTTTTCTGGATCTAAGGATTTGGTTAGTAATTCTGTACTAATACTCTTCCATTCCATTAAGGTTGGGGCGTTATAAAATAACTTATCAAATTCCCCAACCCCTTCTTTAATGATAAAGTCATCTACTCCAGTTTTTTCACCCCACAGCTTAGGCGCAGGTAATTCTATTACGCGGATGGTATTTTTCCCGTTGGCTTTTTTGATTAAATCGCCAGTCCGGGTAATGGCCACTTCTATATTGTGCTTAACGTGGGGTTTAGACTCCCCATCAAAACAGAAGTACCATTCACGGTAGTTGACCATGAATGCGTGAAAATCTTTATGTAGTTTTCTTAGTTCCCAAATCCGAGTTTCGTGGTTACGGTATCCGCCGTAAATCCCAGCTACCGAAATGGCCGCATAACCATGCGATAAGAGCTTAAGAGCTTTTTTTGCACCCTCACAAATAATTATTGGCATATTTGTTTTGGCCACAAATTTCCAGAACTCTCTAACCACTTTATAATCTAAATTCTTAGCTATATTTAATTTGTCTTTGTCCGAGAACTTTTTAACGTAAGCTCTAAAACTCTGCTCTGATGGTGACAAGAGCATTAGCCTTGCTGCTTCACCAATTGGGGACTCATATTTAATTATTTTTTTCTTAGGGCTTAAGGCTTCGCCTAATTTTGGATTGATCAGTTCTAAATCAAACCAGATATGCTCATGGTCTTTTTTATCTTTTTCTGTATATTGTCTGGGAGTATCTGGCTTAAATTGCCCCCACTCAATTTCCGCACAATTAAATGTAGAACCGTTAAAAGTAACTTCTGCGCCGCTCACCCACCATCCGCCTAAGTCTAAGTTCCAATATTTATCGGCAACGTTCTTCCTTAAAGTTCCGTTGGCGTTAACGTTTTTGTTGCCGTCGCCGTAAGTGTTTAAATAACTGTGAGCGTCGTTAAGTTCACCAGGTAAAGTTACGAGGGAGAAAATTTTATTAGCTTTAAGGACTTCTGGATGAATCCCTGATCCTTCCACTAATTCCTTAAGGTGCGGTAATTCTAGTTTTTTTAACGATTTAATTACTTTATCCGTAATTTCAGTATTAAAATCACTTGACAACGACGGTAGAGAGGTATTATCATTATCCTTAACGGCTGTTAATTCCGCGTCGTTATCTAAACAATTAATATTTTTAGAAAATTCTACCGTTGGCGCGGTAGAATTTTTTTTGCTAAATTTACCTCTCATGATTCCAGTCCTCTGATTTTAGATGTGTGTGTACCGAGTAGCGGTTTAGACTTATGCTGATTCTACTCCATTTTTTTATAAAAGGGTAGACTTGCGCTGTAAATTTTTTTGTGCTATGATTTGAGAATAAGCATTTTCCCTAATCGGACTTTACTTTTTACTTAACTGCCAAAAAGCCCGTCGCCTGAGTCGCTGCGGGCTTTTTGGTGTCCAGTTTTACCTACCTGATGCTCTATCCATAGTTTTAAAAAAATTATTCTTTCTTTACATAACATATATTACCATCACTCTGTACCGTCGTCAAGGGGTGTGGTAATTTTATAAGACCTCGCGGTAAGCGTAAAACTCAGCGGCTTTAGCCCTGAGATATAAGCGACACGAGCGGTTTTAACCGCTTTGGTATTTTCTATATTAACCGTGATGCGGGTCTTCAATATATCTCCTCACGGATTCGCTACTAACATTCCCTGCGGTGCTTATAAAATAACTACTTGTCCAAAGAGACGGTAGTTTTTTTAATTGGGGAAATTCTTTTCTCAAGTAGAAGCTAGAACGACCTTTAAATGCCTTGATAACTAAATGTGGGGTATCTGTGGGCTTAACGCTAATAAATAAGTGGATATGGTCTGGAGCTACTTCTAAAGCTAAAATATCCCAACCTTTTTCTATAGCCAGTTCAGCAAAAATCTGTCTCGCTCTTGTTGCTATTTCTCCTACTAAAACTTTTTTCCGTCGTTTAGGTATCCAAACAAAATGGTAATTAACCAGGAATTTAACGTGGTTGTGGGTTTTATAGTCTTCTTGCGTTAACATATTCTCTTGTTGTTTTCTTGATAGCTATTGACAATACTAGCTTAATCAATTATTCTTGAGAAGTCAACTTCTCATAAATCGTAACTTGGTGGCAAAAAATAAAAAAGCAATGGGAGTACAACAGGTTTTGTTGTCTCCCGATAATGAAACAAAGGCAGTATTAGAATATCTCTGTCAGCAGTCAGGGAAGCTGTATAACAGTGGTGTTTATTTCGCTAGACAAACATTTTTAAAAACTGGAAAGTTGTTAACGGGTAAGTTCGACTTGATTTACGAGCCTTCAGTGTCTAAAACTATGGTTGCTCAATCGATGCCATCTATCCCCGCACAACAAACTTTATTATCTGTAACAGAAGCCTTCAAATCTTTTAAAGAATTACGTTCTTTGTTTATCAAAGGACAATTACACTTTAAGCCTAAAGTACCCGGCTATCTAACAGGTTCTAAACTTTTCAAGGTTGCTTATCCTCATAGTGGAGGACAGAAACCAACTCTAGTTAATGGACAACTTAGATTTTCGTTGGGACTAACGGTTAAAAGATGGTTTGGAATTTCTGAATTTTTTCTACCGATGCCGTCAAATTTAGATATAGCTCATGTTAAGGAGTTTACTATCCTACCTAAAAACGGTGCTTTTTATCTAGAGATGTCTTACGAAGTTGAGAAACAACAGCATGATTTAGACATTAATCAAGTTCTATCTATTGACTTGGGAACGGCTGATAATTTAGCAGCTTGTGTTGATACATTGGGTAATTCCCTCTTGATTGATGCCCGTTCGATGAAGTCAATGAACCAGCTTTGGAATAAAAAAGTATCAACACGAAAAGAAGGGAAACCGGGGGATTATTGGGACAATTGGTTAGACTGTGTAACCCGTAAACGTAACCATCAAATGCGGGATGGTGTTAATAAAGCTGCAAAATTAATTATTGATCATTGCTTAAAATACGGCATTGGTACATTAGTTATTGGTTGGAACGAGGGTTTTAAATCTAACGCTAACATGGGGCGAATTAATAATCAAAAGTTTGTCCAAATGCCGTTAGGTAAACTCAAAACCCGGCTGATGCAACTATGCGATTTACACGGTATTAGATTTCAAGAAACCGAAGAGGCTTATACATCAAAAGCTAGTTTTCTCGATGGAGACTCCCTACCTGTTTATGGTCAAAAACCAGACGGGTGGAAAGCATCAGGAAAGCGTGTTAAGCGTGGATTGTATGAATCGGGCGATGGTTCATTCGTAAATGCAGATTTGAACGGAGCAGCTAATATTTTAAGAAAAGTATCGGGAAGGTTGAGTCTATCACTTGATCAACTCAGTAGACGATCTTTGGCAATCGTAGCGAGAATTAAATTAAATTAATTCTGTCCGCAGAATCTCAGCGGCTTTAGCCCTGAGAGTGTCAAAATTATTTTCCATAAGGTACTTGACGACGGTATAGAAGTTGTGTATAGTTAGAGAAAGTAAGTTAAACATAAGAAAATGGCTAAAAAAGCATTAGGAATTGAAATTAAAGAGTTCTTGAAAGATGGATTCCCAGAAGGGTTTATCCATGATTTTAATGAATCTGGTGACTCGGACTTAGAACTTGAGGAAGTTTTAATAGACGAGGAAGTTTACGATTTGTCAGATAGTATGTTTGGCTGGTTGGTCTTGGAGGATGATGATTTGGTTAAAAAAACTTTTTCCCAAGCTTTTTCTGCTTGGAAAAGAAAAACGGCTGTAAGCTATTTGCTTGTTGAAGTTCCCAAAAATAAGCTAGATGAAGCGAAAACGAAAATTATCGAATTAGGATACAAGATTAAGGGGTAAAATGGCTAAAACAGAAAGACATTTCTTAGGTCAAGAAATTAAAGTGTTCTTACGTTCGGAATTAGTTAAAAGTTATCCTCATCACTTTTTTCCTGATGAAGACAGAATAGTTTTTGAGAAATTAACTTTTGTTGGCGTTTACGACTTGTGGGATAGGAGTTTTGGCTACTTTACTCATGAAGCCGATGAGGATTTTGAGATTAGTTTTCTTAGTTTGTTTAAATACTGGAAATATCACAACAAGTCTAGTGAGACTCTAACGAAAGATGACAAAAGATTGGGTATTATTTTGGCATTGTTTGGTGACGGTCAAGAAAGTGGTATCCGTAATCTATCTGAGGATGAAAAATCTTTTATCTTAGATAGTTCTGGACTGAAAGCTGAAATTTATGCAAACTTAAAAAACTTCGCGGACAGACTTACTCCGAAAAACAAGAGTTGGCTAATAAACAACTTAAATAACCCCGCAGGTGGGATAGACGACGATTGGACGATTAAAGAATACGGAAAAGAAAAAACTGAAGCCGTTAATGAAATTCGTGCATTTGTGATTAGTGAAGAATTAGTACATCTGTCCCAAGAAAAGCTTAATAAAATCCTAGAAATTATTAAGGATGGGGAAGGAGAAGGATTAAATAACTTTAGTTTAGGAGACAAATAAAAGTGGCAGAAAAGTTAAAGTTAAAAGTTGGTGACAAGCTATATATTGTCACAAAGGATGGCAGAAATGATAAAGTAAAAGCAGAATATTACACCCCAATCATAAAAGTGGGGACTAAATTTTTTTTACATTATGGTGGAGGGTAGAGAAGAACGGCTTCCCCTAACCATAACTTTCCCTCATTACGGACTTAGCTATTACATAACAATTTTTCTTACTAAAGAAGATTGGCAGGAGAAAAACTTTAGGCGCGAGTTTAATTGGAAAGTTAAAAACAAAAACTTTAACGATATCCCTTTAGAGAAATTAAAAGAAGCAGGTAAGATTTTAGGATTATGGCAAGTATAAACAGACTAAAACCGGGGCAAATTGTATTTAGTATTGAGCGTCAAAGAATGGGCAAGACAACCATTAAAAGAAACTTTTTATTTGAGGTAACGATAATGGGAGTAAATCTAGAAGAAAGATATGTGATGGCTTCTTGGAATGGAAACGCTCCTAAAAAATTTCTCCCGCAAGATGTTAAAAAATGGCGGGTTAACAGACCTGAGCCGAAAGGTAAAACATTAGGACACGATACTTATTAGGTAATATGCTCCCACACATCCAAAGAAGACCACATCAAATTAAAGCACTGGAGGTAGCTAGGGACATTTTAAACAGAGGCAAAATTCCCTGCCTAACTATCCCCACCGGCGGAGGTAAAACTTTAGTTGGGGTTGATATTGCAGAAAAAGCAATTACATTTAATCCCAACTCAAAAGTCCTAATAATCTCAAATTTATCTCCGTTAATGTCACAGTGGGATGAATCAGTTTATGGATTTTTAGGTGCGGAAGCTAGTGCCTTTACTGATTTTCTTTGGGGTAAGAAAAATAGGTCAGAAAGTTATTTAGAGAGTAAAAAAATCATCATTGCGATGGCTCAAACCATTGAGTCAAGAAAATGGATACCCTCTAATGTTTCAGTTGTAATTTGGGACGAGGCTCATTTAAGTTGGTTTCGCCAAATCTGTAAAGAGGTAATTTTTAATTTAGCCCCAAACGCCAACCACATACTTTTAACGGCTACACCCCATAGATTAGACGGTCAAGAGTTTGGCAGAAATGTAGAGATTAACCAAGTTATTTCGTTAAGAGAATTAATTTCGCAAAGCTATTTAGTTCCCTTCCGAGCTAAAAGAATTGGTGATTTTAAAGTCTCCGCTAAGGTAAATAAAAACGATGGGAGCGACTACACTACAGCAGAAATTGAACAAGTTTTCGAGAAGTGTAGTCCAGAAAAAGTATATGAGGAGTGGCTTAAGAACGGTTGTAGGGAAATGCCCACCATTGGAGTTGCACCATCAAAAGCGCAGTGCAAAAAATACTCCGATTACTTTATCTCTCAAGGAGTGCCTTCTATAGTTGTTGCTGATGAAACACCAGAGGGTAACGCTAGTAAAGAAGAGGAGGAAATTAAAGAATTTTATTTAAGTGGAACTTTACCAAAAACTCGGCGCGGGGCTTGCGCTTTGTTTCGCCAAGGTAGAATTATGCTTTGGTCGGTAAGGGTTTTGACGATTGGTTTTGACGAGCCTTGCGCTCAAGCAATGCTCTTTTTAAGTGCTACGAAATCCCCAGGACAATTAACCCAATGCGTTGGGCGTGTCTTGAGGTTATTTAAGGGTAATGAATTTTTACCTCCCAAAACTTCCTCTTTAATCCTGGATTTTACTGGTTCTATGGTTCTGCTAGGAAGGCCAGATGAAATTGAGGATTGGAACGACGTTAAAATAAATGAGGGTAAAGAATGTCCCACTTGTTCATACATTTGCGGAAAGTCCCAACATAAATGCCCCGACTGCGGCTACGAATTTCCCAAAGCTAAACCTAAACCTAAAGAAGAAAATAGTTTGGAATTAGTAGGTTTGGACTTAAAAGATGACGTAGAAGACGATAGGGAGATGGAAGAGATTCCTTTCTTGGACAGGAATGCGCCACCGCAAGAATTTTATCAACTAATCCTAAAAAGACTGTATGCGTCAAGCACAAATCCAGACAAAGGTTACTACGAATTTCGCACGGTTAAAAAGTTTGACCCTCATCCTAGTTGGGTTACTCACGCTGTTTTTGGTACAGATCCTAGTTTTAATGACGTTACTCACTATTTTGCATATTTAAGAAAAATCCAAAGCTTTTCTAGTAAATCAGAGAAATGGGTTTGGCAAAAAATGGAAGGGGAATTTGGAGAAGCTTTAACTCCAATTTGGCGATCGCATCTCATGAATAATCTGAAAGTAGTTTTAGCAGGGTAAGGGAAATATGCAAGTGCAAGAAAAAGTTAAAGTTAGTAGTGATTGGAAAATCCCTAAAAAAGAATTACCAAGAGAGGGTGAAATGTGTTTAGTAATGACTTCCGGTAGTGAATTGCCTATTTATTGCACATTCATGAATGGATTATTTTACGTCGTCACCACTAAGTTTACTAAAAAAAACTTTCACTTAAAGTTGGATGAGTTAACAGAAAGAGTGAATGTCTTAGGTTGGCGTAGTGATTTCGGGACTTTACTTTTAAAAAAACATACAAGGTTAAAAAAATGTCAAAATACATAATTAAGGGACATATCGTAAAAGTCATTAACACCTTCTCCTTAGAGGATATTCCGACTAAATTAATTTATATTAATGATGAGAAAGTCGGGTTTTATCAGTCGCGCTGGTATAGTAAAGAAAAGAAATTAAGCATTAGCACCCCTAATGTTGAGCTAAGAAAATTAGGGGTACAGAATTGGGACGGTGATTTGGATGATATAGAATTTAGTGATGATAAGGATTTGTTATCGTTTATCTTTGGCGGATTAAAAATTAGTAGCGTAGTAGCTGTAGAGGAATAATTAAAAACCCCTTCTAAAGTTTTATTTTTAGAAGGGGTTTTAAAGTTTTTGCCTACGAGTACGGGAGTCGAACCCGCTTGCACCGCATTTGTTATCCTCTCTGTGCGGAAAATCTTCATTCCGCCAACTCGCAGGTTTATATTGTTACATTAATTAACTTCAGGAGGAAGGTACAAGTCGTCTCCAGGCAACCGCCTTTCTGTAATTTCTTCCCTGTCGTTACTTAATATTAATGGGTATATTAATGGGTTATTTTTGCCCTTGCGCGATCTTATCCTTGGGACGGTCATTGTGAATATTTGTAGTTTGTTTTGCATTTTCCTAATCTTCTTTAACTTGTGGGATATTTTATATTATACTATACTATAGATATACCCAAATAAAAAGTTAAAATGCCATTAATTAATCAAAATCCCAATTACGTCCCCAATGTTCCTAATATTGGGATAGAGGAATTAAATAGGGTAAAATCTTATGCCTTAGAAGGTAGGGAAAATAACGAAGAAGCTTGTGGAATTATCCTTAAAAATAATAAGGAAGTTTTAAATTTAAGGAACGCTCACCCTGTCCCAGAGGATAGCTTTAGAATTACCTTAACTGACTTTAAAAAAGAAGATATTTTATTATTTTGGCACTCGCACTTTAAGGACTCTCATCAAGGAAGCTTTACGTCCCAAGATTTAGCCTTAGCTAATTATTTAAACATACCATCTTTGCTTTACCACGCCCATGAAGATTTTAATAACTGGGATTATTACGAACCTTCAAACCCCAATCCTTATCCATTAAATAAAATTAATTATAATCCCGATGAAATAGAATTTTACTTAGGATGGCGTTTTGATTGGGGGCGGACAGATTGCTTTGCATTAGTCCGTAGATATTTCTTAGGTGCTTTAAATATAGAAATTGGGGAATGGAAACGCCCAGAAGAACCGCCCAGTAACGGTAATCTTAATTGGTCATTTGAGGATTATTGGGATTTCTCCCAAAGTTTTAATAAATTACCATTACATTCTTCCCAATTTAAGCTAAATGATATTTTTGGCATTGCCTTAAGAGGTGGCGGAAAAGCTAATCACTTAGCTGTATTAATTAACCCAGAATTAAACTTAATCCTTCACAGTCCTGGTGTGCGCCAAAAAAGCAGGTTGGATGTTTTTGACGATAATTGGCGAAAATTAGTGGTTAATCACGGGAGGCTAAAATAATGTTAACTAAAATAATCCTTAAGGGAAATTTAGGGGAAAAGTTTGGGGAAGAGTTTAATGCAAGCGTAGAAAATCCTAAAGAGGTAATTGATTTTTTATCCTCGCAATTCCCCGACTTTAAAAACTTTGTACTTTCCCAAAGGGAATCTCAATATAAGATAACTTGCGTTGGCGAAAATTGGGAAAAAGAATTAACGCCGCATGACCCCAATCTCCAACTCTTCCCTATTTCTGGCAAAACAATAATCATAGAAGAGGTTTTCGAGGGTAGCGGAGATGGGTTTATGCGATTTCTTTCACCCATATTATTAATTAGTGTGGGGATTATAACTAGTAATACGGCTCTAATTGTTGGCGGAATTGTCCAAGGACTCCAAAGTATTTTATTTGGATACCCACCTAAACCAACGGAAGACAAGCGTAGTGTAAATTTCCAGGGAGGCAGCACTAGAACTCAAGAGGGAACGCCTATCCCGATAGCTATTGGCAGTCAGGTAAAAATTAAGGATGTGATGATATTGACTTACGATATAGTGTCGGAATATACTAATGTCGGTGGCGGCGGTAGTGGCGGAAAGGGTAAATAATTATGGGATTTGGTAGGAAAGAGAGGGAAAATGCGCCCGTTAGTGGCACAACTAAAGATTATATTAGAGGCATTGCCGGACTTTGCGAGGGAGTGATTGAGGGTTTACCCAATGGAAGTAAGGATATTTCCCTAAACGGGACTCCCTTACAAAACAGTGACGACAGCTTTAATTTCCTGAATTTTTCTTGGGATTTAAGAGTTGGGACTAAAGATCAAACAGCTTTTCCGAATGGCTTAAACGAAACTTCAATAGACAACACTATAAATGTTGAAGTAACCAATTCTTTAAGCGCAACCCGCACCGTATTTAATGCAGATGTTACAGCTTTAAGGATTAGGCTGGCTATTCAATTAGATAATAAAGGGCAGGAAGATAGCATAACTTTTAGGATTTTAGTTAAGGAAGGTAGCGGTGGTTCTTTTATTGAGAAAGCCGTCCCTACTATTAGTGGGAGATTTCCTACATTTACTACTTTCCAATACTTCTACCAAGTAGATGAAACTTTAGACGAGTATTCCGTAAGAGTAGAAAAAATCTCTGATGATTCTGTAACAACAGATTTAGTAAGATCCTTACAATGGTTAACTTTTACTGAAGTTGTTCAGAAACAAATTGCTTATATCGGCACAGCCTTAATTGCCTACAATTTTAATAGTGAGTTGTTCACATCCGATCCAGAAGTTTCGTTATTTTTAGCTGGCAGTATTTTTTCTATTCCCACTAATTCCACTATTAATACTTTAAGGACAGATAGAGGATTAACTTTTAGCGGTGGTTGGGATGGAAACTTTTTTACTCCAACTTTGGCGACGACTGACCCAGCTTGGGCGGTTTATGCTTTATTTACTAGGAGTAGGCAGGACGGCGGTTTAGGTTATTCCACTACTCAAGTTAATAAGTGGGATTTATACCAATGCTCCGTTTATAATAATGTATTAATAAGCAATGGTTTTGGTGGTACAGAAAGGCGTTACAGTTTTAACGGCTTAATAACTCAGCAGCAAGTAACAATTGAAACAATTAGGGGAATTTGTGCGACTTTTGCAACAAAACCTTATTGGGACGGAACTCAGTGGCGTTTTTGGCAACAGCGACCTACGACTGTGTTGCCAAGAATTTTGTGTAACGCTGACGTAAGAGACGGGAAATTTTCTCCATCACAAGGTGAGTACCAAGCGATAACCACAGCTTGCAAAGTTTGGTACACCGATCCAACTAATGATTATGAACAAAGTCCTGAACCAGTGGAAGTAGCTGAGGCAATAACTAAATATGGATATCATCAGGAAGAATTTACAGCTTTAGGAATTATTACTCGCGGCGCGGCTATTAGAGCGGGGCGCAGAATTATTTACAATTCGCTACCTAAATATAATAAGCAAATTACTTTTGAGTGTAGACCTCATGCAATATTTTTTAAACCTGGAGAGGTGGTACAAATCGCCGATAGTGCTAGAGGTAGGCAAAGAAAAGCTGGGCTTATTTCATCTGCCACTTCTACGGCTATTACTTTAGATGCTCCAACGTCTGTTAGTGGAAGTGATGCGGTAATTGTTTTAACTTTAACCGACGAATCTAATAATATCTATACCTTAGAAAGAGATATCTCAAATGCAGCAGGAACGCATACGATAATTAATGTTTCGCAGTCCCTTTCGGTATTGCCATTGCCACACTCAACGTGGCAAATAGTAGACGGATCGGTAACTTTGCATCGTTACCAAATTTTAGATATTAGTCCATCCGACAATCCATTATTTTTTAGCATTACTGCTAAACTTTATGATCCGGATTTAGAAAGTAAAATAGAGTCTGGAATAAGTATTACGGAATGGCCTGCCATTAACAGACCTCCTGCCGTTATGACTCCTCCCAATAACCTTGTCGTAAATATTTTAAGTGATGAAGTAGGGATAGAGTCTTATTGGGAACAACCTACAAGAATAGGCGGAGGGTTAGAAAGTTATACAAAATCTTATATTGCAGAATATAAGATTGGGCTAAACGGAAGTTGGGGAAACAGAATTAGTACCGTAAATTTATATGCTTCTTGGAATTTTCCCACAATTTTAACTACCACTTATTACGTTAGGGTCGCTGCTATTTCAACGGAAGGTAAAACTTCCCAATGGGTCGTACAATCCAAAGCTTATGCACAGCAGATAAGTTGGACTGGATTAAGTGAGGATTCCTGGCTTACTGTGGGAGAAGATGAATGGTTCGGAATGGGTGTATAATACAATACTAAACAATACTAAGGAGGTAATTAAATATGCCCACTTTAACGGGATATAAAAGGGATACTTTAGCGGATTTATTAGCGATTCCCGCCGATAAAAGAGCAAACGGATTAAATATAAAAGTCCTAAGTCTTAGGAGTTGGTTTCAGTTTGAATCTTCAGCATCGACTGGAGGATTCGCTCCTGACGACAACCCCAGTACGGGGCGGTGGTTTCCTGATCAAAACGCAACAGGAGTTTTAACCACTTTATTAACGGGATTTTCTGTAGGAAGCGCGATAGCAATAGCCGCAACCGACACTATTTTGCAAGCCTTTGGAAAGATCCAGTCCTTGCTTAATTCTAAGACGGATAAGTTATTGGTAATTAATTCCCAAACCGCATCTTATACCCTAGTTTTAAGTGACGCAGACAAGTTAGTAGAAATGAATGTCTCCGCAAGCAATAACTTAACAATTCCGCCCAATGTAGATGCGGCTTTCCCTATTGGGACACAAATTTTAATTGCCCAATATGGATCGGGACAAACAACTTTGGTAGGAGGAGTTGGCGTGAATTTAAGAAGCGATGGTAATAAGTTGAAAATCTCCACACAATACTCAGGTGTAACTTTAGTTAAAAGAGGTGTTAATGAGTGGTATGTGTTCGGGAGTTTGGCGGCATGATATTAAGTAATAATGGAATTATTCAGTCGGGTAAAAGCTTAGGTGGCGGTGGCGGGGGTGGTGGTGTAGATCCTTTTGCCGCAAACGTAGCTCTATTTCTGAAAGGCAATGGATCTAATGGTAGTACAAATATTATTGACAGTTCACCAACTCCTAAAACAATTTCTGTTTTTGGCACTGCTCAAATTAGTACAGCGCAAAGTAAATATGGTGGCAGTAGTTTGTTTTCGACA
>Ga0208595_1000373_pt1 | contig 17384 bp, 16 predicted proteins | sample LakMenEpi28Jun11_FD_150742 | JGI IMG/M metagenome (GOLD analysis project Ga0208595, IMG submission 150742) | Freshwater microbial communities from Lake Mendota, WI - 28JUN2011 deep hole epilimnion (SPAdes) | ecosystem: Environmental > Aquatic > Freshwater > Lake > Epilimnion/Euphotic zone ...
CCGCACCGGAGAAAATTTCCTTGAACGTCGCAACCAAGCCTGTCGCATCAACACGGCCAAGTGTGGACAGATCGCTCGCAGTGACCTCCTCCCAGTTCTGCGTCAGTTCGCGGCCACTTGCGCCACGCCAAATGCCGCCATCGGTAAGCGCAGTTGCAACATCGCGCAGCGATGCCAGAACATGCTCAAATGGCTGACCATCGGCCCGTTCGAGCGGTGCCAGTTGCGTCGCAACGCCAGACCACCATGCGATCAGCGCTTCATTTGGTTTGCGCGCAGTCTGTAACCGTCGCGTGATCGCCGAAAGGCCAATGCCGCTGGCGGTGCCGCGCAATGCAAGGTCAAGCTGCCGCACATGGTCCAACCACGCGAGCCTTTCCGCCCCGGCAAACACCAAAGGGTGCTTGGCAATGGCCAATATGCTCGACGCGGAAAAGCGGCTCCAGATTGCGTCCACCAGCGCCAATGCAAGCGTGCCTGGTGGTGTTTGCAGCAAGGGTATGCCCGCGCTGTCATCCACTTCTATGCCCCATCTATGCAACTGCCCAGCCACCCGCACCGCCAATTCGCGATCTGGCGTAATCAGGGCGACGCGCTTTCCGGCAACCTCCAGCGCGCCCCTGATGCGCACGGCGATTGCCTTGGCTTCTTGCGCGCTATCTTCCGCCTCCAGCCATTTTGCATGCGGAAGGCTTTTGCGCAGAGGCGGCAGGTCCTGCCAATATATGCTATGTTCCGGCAGGCAGAATATCTCGGAAATCGCCGCGGCGTCTGGCTTGGGTCTAGCGGTCGGGAGGATGTCAATCTCGCTGCGGTCGATGCCCATAAGTTCCAACAAATGCTTCAAATGAAACTGCGGATGGACCTCCACATTACGACGCCGCCCAAAGCCTGGGCTATCGTCGGTGGACGGCGATAGATCATCCCAACGCGCGTCAGAAAGGTCAAGATCAACGCCCGGTAAAATAACGTGCCCGTTCGGCATAAGTGCGACACGGCGCAGCAAGCGGGCCACAGCCTTTGCAGACGTCGTAATCCCCACCGCTATGACCGGAGCCGTATCCACATTTTGCGCTAAACGCAGCTCAAGCGCCGCAAGCAAATGGTTGCAGCGTTCGGCTGGCCCCATCAATCTGCGCGCGGTTAACGCGGATCGATATGCCGGCAATATCTGCAAAAGCCGCGCATAAGCGCTTTGCCAATGCTCTGCTAATTCCTTGGCTTCGGTTTCGATATCCGCGATCTGCGAAAAATCTACTAGATCAACCTCAAGCGCATCAATCAATTCTGCCAATTTGCGCGCAAGTCGCAACGCTTCGGCAGGCGAAAGTGGGGCGTCACCGGGCTGATGGTCCTGTACGAGCTTTGCCAGCAGCATCAGCCGCTCAAACGAAGCAATGGCTGGCCATATCGCGCTGCCCGCCTGTATGGGATCAAGCATTGGGCCTAAGGCTTCGTCCAGTTGCATGTCACCCACAGCAACCATATGCGGCAACAGCATACCTGGTGCCGCCTGCCGCACAAAAGCCTCCGTCATTGCCTTGATCGCGCGGTTATTCGGCAGGAGGAGTATGTTGTTACTGATCGCAAGCGGGTCTGCGCCAGCCGATTGCAATATCCATTGCGCGGTTACATCGCACAGGTCATTACCCAAAGGTACATTGAACACATGGGCGCGCGGGGCGGAGCCTTTATCTGCCATATTGTTTCGCCAACTTCGCTTCGGTTGCAGCAATGGCCGCTGGATAGCCGACGTCAAACCATTGCCCGTCATGTAATATGCCCATGCAACGGCCCTGGGCTATAGCGCGATCCCAGAATATATTGGTTGAAAACACGTCTGAAGGCGGATCGACAATGAGGCGCTTCGACAACATCTGGATGCCCGTCCACACAAAAGACGCAGGCGCGTCGCCCTGACGACGTGACAGGCGGCCGTCTGCATCCATATTAAAGTCGCCAACGCCTTGGCTGTTATTCGCGGTCTCTAGCGGAATGACGAGCATCAGCACGTCCATGCGCGCATCATCCCAATGCTCCATGAGCTGCGAGATCGCATTCTCGCCCGCATTGGTCCACCAATTGTCAGCGTTGACGCAAATAAAGGGGTCATCGGAAATGAGTGGCAAGGCGTGCACCAAACCACCGCCTGTGTCGCGCAACACATCGCGCTCGTCGGATATGCGCACATCCAAGTCAGCCGCAGAAGCTGCTAAATGTTGCTCTATTTGCTCTGCGCGATAATGCACGTTGACGACGATCTTGCCGATGCCGGCATCGCGCAAATGGTCAAGCACATGGTCGAGCAAGGCAACGCCGCCCACTTCGATCAGGGGCTTCGGCCGGTCGGCGGTCAGGGGCATCATGCGCGTTCCCTTGCCCGCCGCCATGATCATCGCTGCATCCACATGCTTAACCATCGATGTTTAACTTCGCAGGCATGTTACTGCGCACGTCCGCAGGGATATACGTATCGAACCAGTGTTTGATCGGCGCAAGGTTCGGATGGGCTAAGTCGCGTTCCAGCAGCCCCCACATACGCGGCAGGAACGACACATAACGCGCCTTGCCATCGCGCTTCCACAGGCGCGTAAAAATGCCGATAATCTTGGTATTTCGTTGTGCACCCAGCAAGGCATAATACGCCCCAAAATCAGCACCGGGCCTTGCCGCATCATGATAATATGCCAGCATCTCTGCCTCAAGCGCAGGGGACACGTCCCGGCGTGCGTCTTGCAGTAAGGACACCAGATCATAGGCCGGATGGCCGACCAAAGCGTCCTGAAAATCAATTATCCCCTGCTGTCCATCATCCAGCAGCATGATGTTTTCGGCATGATAATCCCGCAGCACGGTAACTTTCTGATAATCCGCAAGCGGGGCCAGCGCTTCGGTCCATATCTGGTCAAATTCGCTTACATCAAATGATAAGCCCATGGTCGGCATAAACCATTCGGACAACAGGCGCACTTCGCGCATATAGGTCGCCATGTCATAGCCTTGCGATTGCACAGCAGGAGTCTGCGCCAACCGGACAATGGCATCAATAGCCGCGCGATAGACTGCGGCCTCATCTTCTGGATGGTCGTCCAGATGCTCCCGCATCCGCCGGTCGCCAAAATCCTCCAACAGCAAAAGGCCGCGCGTCAGGTCGGTGGCAAAAATTTTGGGCGCGCGAAACTGATGCCCGTTCAAATATTGCGCAATATGAATAAAGGGTCGCGGATCTTCATGCGGTGGCGGCGCATCCATCAAAATCGCCTTGCCGCGCGTGGGGGACTCCACGCGGAAATAGCGGCGGAAAGACGCGTCGCCCGCAACAGGCGCAACTTGCGCTCCCTCCCAGCCATGCAACCTCAAAAATGCGTCCAAGCCAGACGGCGGCACCATGTTAATTACGTGTGTCATCATCATCCATTTTCAAAGTCACTATTCGGCTTCCGTCCGCTTGCGGTGCTATGTCTATACTGTGGCTTGGCACCACATAGGCTGAACCAAAGCGTTCGGCCCACTCAACGAGCGTGATACGTTCGCTGCGTTCGTCCGCAAGCCCCAGTTCGTCCAGTTCGTCAGCATCATCGAGGCGATACAAATCGACATGGGCAACGGCAACCAAAACATCTGGCGGTTCGTAGCTGTGAACGATGGCGTAAGACGGGCTGGCGACTTCGCCTTCATAACCAAGGCCCTCCAATATCCCTGCACACAACACGGTTTTGCCAGCACCAAGCGGGCCGTTGATCGCGACCCAGTCTGAACGCTTTAAATTTTTAGCGAGCGAATGGCCAAAGGCGCGCATATCCTCGTCGGTTGCAATGATCATGTCTTCGGTAGCGCCATGATGATTGTGGTTCCTTCTCCTTGTGCAGAGTGCACATGGAAAGTGCCACCATGCGATTCAATTATCTGCCGTGCCAAGGGCAAGCCAAGCCCGCGGGTCATGGCGCCGACAGCGCTGAAGCTACCTGTGGGCACGCTGTCAGGCGAGAGACGCTGAACATCTTTTCCGTCAATGCCCGGGCCGTTATCGGATACGACAAGTTCAAGTACGTCGTTTTGCCAACGCGCCAAGAACAACACTTCGCCGGCCTGACGGTGGTAACGAATGGCATTGTCCAGCACCAGACCGACCGCCTGTGCAATGCGTTTTGGATCGAGCGACATGCCTCCCTTGGCCTCGCCGCACTCCACCTTTAACATCACGCCACTTGCCTCTGCCATCTGCGTCTTGGCCGCAGCAATGTGTTCCACCAGAGCTGAAACATCAACGTCTTCAAACGCGAGCGGTAAGGCACCTGCCTCAATCTGACTATAGTCGAGCACGGTGTTGATTTGTTCTGAAAGACGGTCGGCCGATTGGACGATCGCGTCGACATATTCTATCGCTTGCGGAGACAAATCGCCTGCAATCCCCGCCTTTAGCATGTCCGCAAAACCGCTGATCGACGTCAACGGCGTGCGGAATTCATAGCTCATATTGGCCAAGAACTTGCCCTTGATCGCATCTGCATCCTGCAAAGCGCTATTCCGGTCGCGCAAGGCTTGCTCTATTTTTAACGTGTCGGACATGTCGAGCATGGTGAACAGCGTGTTGCCGTCGGGCAGCGGTATAGTCGCGACTTGGAACATGCGGCCATCGGCGAAGACGGACTTACTCTGGCGCTGCGCACGATTGGACGAAGTCATCCGGATCAGTTCGCCAAGGACTGTTATCTGTGTGGGTTTTTTCAGATGCCCCGCCAACAAAGGCAAAAGTTCATCTAAGCGGGGATGTTTGATCAGTTGATCATCGGACAATTTCCACGTTTCCGCAAATAGCCGGTTCCAGATACTTAACCGACCATCGGCCGAAAAAACTGCAATCGCTTCAAACAGATTATCAAAGGTCGCTGTCCGCACGCGCAGCAAGATATCGCGCGCGCTCGCCAGTTGCGCCTGTTCGGTGCGGTCTTCAAAAATCATAAGCAGCCCCCCATAAGGGATTGGCTGCGCCAAAACGCGCAAATGTGTGCCGTCGGGAAGGAGCCAGTTTTCTTCGGTTGGATCGGACGCGCGAAACCACTCCTCACGCTCTTTACGCCACGCCGGGAAATCACGGACTTCAGGTAGTTTGCCATTTTCGCGCATGCGGTCCAACACGCGCGCAAATTCGGGCTTTTCCGAAAGCCATTGGTCACGAAAAGAGAACAGACTTTGAAATGGCAGATTTGCAAAAGTAAGCCCATGGCGGCCATCAAATTGCGCAACGCCCGCGGACATCAGGTTCAAAAGATCGCGTTGCGCCTCCGACAATTCACGCACTTCTGATTTTGTGTCGACTAGATCCTGAACATCAATCGCAAGTCCGGCGACGCCTGACGCGCCCAATGGGATATCAAACACGCGCAACTGACGGCGTTCCCCGTTCAACGTCGCTGAAACCACACGCTCTTTTTGCGTATTCTCAGCAGCGGCTTCGGCTGCGTAATCGGCGGCGCTTCGGCCATTTTCAGGTTCAAGTAATTCAACGCCATCGTCGACCACTTGCAGCCCATCAATCGCACCCACGGCTTCAACATAAGCATGGTTCACAAAATGCAGGTTCATGTCTGGTCGTCGGTGCCACATGGGAACGGGGGCAGCTTCAATCAGGCCAGCCAATGCCGAAAATGCCGAACGCGCTTCTTCAGATTCGCGCGTCCGCCGCTCCAGTTCGCGCAAATTTTCGGTGGAATCAAAAAACCATAATAATGCTGCTCCATTGGGGTAGATGACATTGTCCGCAATATTGCCAATGACCGTCAGCCTCCGGTTGGACCCTTCGATGGCCAAGTGCAGTGTGAAGCCCTTCCCCGTGCGCTGCGTTTCGCGCACCTTAGCTTCAAGTTCGGCCAAGTCCTTTTGCGCCAGGCCGGCATTGTCACGTTCGCCAAGTTCCGCAAGTGAACCGGCGGGTTCGTCCAACCCAAGCATTCGCACGAACCGTTCGGTCGCCTCTATCCTGCCATCATCTTTTACCACCACAGGGAAAGCTGGAGCCGTTTCCAAAAGGCGACCAAGACGCATGGACCGGCGCAGCACTTTTGCCGCTTGGTTGCGCATCGACAGCCCCATCCAAATAGCGACAGCGGCTCCTATTAGCCAAAGCGCCATCAAAATTCCTATAAGTGCAATGGGCAGGCCAGTGCCTGTCATCGTCATGTGCCCTTTATGTTTCCACAGATATGCTAATGCCCAAATGCGCAGCGCACGCAACGAAAAAAGCCTGCTACGTTTCCGCAGCAGGCTTTCTTTTCGTCACAAACTGAAATGTGATTAATAGCGATAATGGTCTGGCTTGAATGGCCCCTCGGTCGAGACGCCGATATATCCAGCTTGCTTGTCGGTCAGCTTGGTCAACTTCACGCCGAGCTTTTCGAGATGAAGCGTCGCGACCTTCTCATCGAGATGCTTTGGCAGGACATAGACTTGGTTTTTATAATTGTCGCCGTTGGTCCAAAGCTCAATTTGCGCGAGCACTTGGTTGGTAAAGCTTGCCGACATCACAAAACTTGGATGTCCGGTTGCACAACCAAGGTTTACCAAGCGGCCTTTCGCAAGGACGATGATCTGCTTTCCGTCTGGGAACTGAACGAGATCGGTTCCTGGCTTCACTTCGGTCCAGCTATAGTTTGATAAAGCTGCGATTTGAATTTCACTGTCAAAGTGACCGATGTTGCACACAATACTCATGGGCTTCATGTTCATCATATGCTCAGCCGTGATAACGTCGGCATTGCCCGTTGCTGTGCAGAAGATATCCGCGCGTTGCACAGCCTCTTCCATGGTCACAACTTCGAAACCTTCCATTGCGGCCTGCAATGCGCAGATTGGATCGACCTCCGTGACCATCACGCGCGCGCCGCCGTTGCGGAGCGATTGAGCCGAGCCCTTGCCAACGTCCCCAAAGCCAGCGACGCATGCGACTTTACCGGCGAGCATGACGTCGGTGGCGCGACGAATCGCGTCCACGAGCGATTCCTTGCAACCGTAAAGATTGTCGAACTTTGACTTGGTAACGCTGTCATTGACGTTGATTGCGGGAAACGGCAGTTCGCCCTTCTTCGCGATTTCGTACAAGCGGTGAACGCCCGTGGTGGTTTCTTCCGAAACGCCCTTCAAATTCTTGACCGTTTGCGTTAGATAACCCGGCTTCTTGGCAACAAATGCCTTCAACGCGCGCTGGAATTCGACTTCTTCTTCATTCTCCGGCTCACCAAAGCTTTCGCCGCGCTCAAGCCTTGCGCCCCACAACGCAAACATCGTGGCGTCGCCACCGTCGTCGAGGATGATGTTCGCAGTGGTGTCGTCACCCCAATCGAAGATGCGGCCGACATAATCCCAGTAATCCGCTAGACTTTCGCCCTTGACAGCAAACACCGGAATGTCCTGCGCAGCAATGGCGGCGGCGGCATGATCTTGTGTCGAGAAAATGTTGCAAGTCGCCCAACGCACATCAGCGCCAAGCGCCGTCAGCGTTTCGATAAGAACTGCAGTTTGGATCGTCATATGCAACGAACCGACAATGCGCGCACCCTTCAAAGGTTGCGACGAACCAAATTCTTCGCGCAACGCCATAAGGCCGGGCATTTCGGTTTCGGCAATGTTTATTTCTTTACGGCCAAAATCGGCCTCGCCTATATCGGCAATGACATAATCGTTAAAAGCCACAGGCTTATTCTCCGGGAGGTTTCAGATAACCCGGCTCATAGCTACGGATTTCCCGGAAATCAAATATAAAGATTGCTTTATATGCCTTTCCGATGGGGTGCTTTGTCAGAAACGCAACACTTTCCCTTGTCATCAACATGGGTCAAATCCGAAGGACGCCAAAATGGCTTCGATCTCGAAACAAAATGCCCTTGCAGGCAAAATAACTGCCTGCGGCGGCCATTTTCCTTCGATATCTTTGCCATTTTGACGCCGCGAAGGTGGATTTAATAGGTCCTGACCCTAAAACAAGCGCCGTTAATCATAGCACACTTGACTTAGCAAGGCGCGTCCCGGATGAAGCGGCAACTCTCTCTCTTGCTAAAGGAAATTTCTCATGAGCATCTCTGTTGGCGACAAAATCCCTGACGTCAAACTGGTCAAGGCAACTGCCGAAGGCCCTCAACCCGTTCAGTCTGCCGAATATTTCGCCGGACGCCGCGTCGCATTATTCTCCGTGCCGGGCGCCTTCACACCAACATGCTCGGCACGCCACCTTCCCGGCTTCGTTGAAAAGGCAGACGAACTTGCCGCCAAGGGCATTGACGAAATCGCCTGCACCGCGGTCAACGATGCCTTTGTTTTGGGTGCTTGGAACAAGTCGGGCGGTTCGGACGCAATCACCATGCTCGCCGACGGAAATGGCGATTTCGCTGCTGCGCTCGGTCTAGAAATGGACGGCAGCGCATTTGGCATGGGCAAGCGCGGGCAACGCTTCTCGCTCGTCGTCAACGATGGCATCGTTGAGCAAGTTAATGTCGAAGCGCCTGGCGATTTCAACGTAAGTTCAGCTGAATATATGCTCGGGCAGCTGTAATTTTTAGGTAGATATAGCGAAACTATATGGGAAAGGGAGGGATTACCCTCCCTTTTTTGTTGCCAAATTCATAAAATTCGTTGAAGCATGATTATGCCTAGTACACACGCTCAAAACATCATTAATCAACTCGTTACCGAATATGAATCTTCGGTTAAAAGACTTCAATCGGCGCTTGCGGCTTATTTGAAGGATAGGGTTCCCCCAAGTGCAGAGCAGCGCGCAAGCAATGACTTCTGTTATCCCGAACTCATCATCACTTATGCCGGCAAGACGCGCGAGACCAAGTCTAACCTCGCATTTGGCAAGCTGGAGAAGATCGGCACGTTTCGGACCACCTTCACCAAGCCCGACCTTTTTGCCGATTATATTGGCGCGCAGCTCGACCTTTTGAATGAGCAATATGAACTCGAGATTTCAGTTGGCCGCAGTCGCCAAGAAATCCCCTTTCCTTATGTTCTGGATGGTTCGGTCGATCTTGAGCTTGGGACCGTTAGCCCGAACGAGCTTGCGCGCCATTTCCCCACGACGGAGTTGGCAGATATTGGTGATGAAATCGCCGATGGTCTTCTGCGCGTAAAGGGCAACAGCAGTTCACCACTCGCTTTGTTTGATGGTCTCCGCACCGATTTTTCATTGGCCCGGTTGCGCCACTATACGGGCGCGCCTGCGGAGCATGTGCAGCATTATATCCTGTTCACCAATTACCACCGTTATGTCGACGAGTTCGTCAGTTGGGCATGCAAGCAGGTCGGCAAGGGCCGCTATACCGCATTGTCAGGCGCTGGTGGCCTATATGTGGATCAACCAACAGATAATGCAGCGCAGCTTGTCGCAGACAGCACATGGCGTCGACACCAGATGCCGGCCTATCATCTGATCGCTCCGGACCGTTCGGGTATCACCTTGGTGAATATTGGCGTCGGTCCGTCCAATGCCAAAACGATTTGCGACCATTTGGCGGTGCTACGGCCCGAAGCGTGGTTGATGATTGGCCATTGCGGCGGCCTACGTGAGACTCAGCGGATTGGCGATTATGTCCTCGCCCATGCCTATTTGCGTGATGACCATATCTTGGACGAAGTTCTGCCGCCTGAAATTCCCATTCCGCCCATTGCCGAAGTGCAACAAGCCTTGGCAAGCGCAGCGGAGGACGTATCCGGAGCCAGCGGTGCAGATCTGAAACGGCGGATGCGGACAGGCACCGTTGTGACCACCGACGACCGAAATTGGGAATTGCGCTATTCCGCCTCCGCGCTTCGTTTCTCGCAAAGCCGCGCGATTGCCATCGACATGGAGTCGGCGACGATTGCGGCGCAGGGCTATCGTTTCCGCGTACCATATGGCACATTATTATGTGTTTCGGACAAACCGCTGCACGGCGAGATTAAATTACCCGGTCAAGCAAACCGTTTTTACGAAGAGGCGATCGCCGCACATTTACAGATCGGCATTCAAACATGTGAGTTGCTTCGCGAGGCCGGGAATAGCTTACACAGCCGCAAGTTACGCGCATTCAACGAACCACCATTCCGATAAGCACACGGGAACCAACTCCAATCCAAACGATTAACAACATTGCATTACAACCCAAGGAGGAACGGATTATGCCAAGAAAGTCCGAAAAAAATGGAGTGTTCAGCAAGCTTTTGACCACAGTGCGCGATCTGACCGATGCCCTTTCGGGTAAGGCGCGGTCTGCGGCCGAGACTGCGACTACCACCGCAAAGTCAGCCGTAGATTCCGCCTCCAGTGCCGCCGCCACCGCAGGCACAGTCATTAAGGAAAATCCCGGCAAGTCCGCCGCTGTGGCTGGCGCAGTTATCGCAACCGCCGCAGCCGCCGTCGCCGGTAAGAAGGTATATGACCGCAAAACCGCGAGCAGCGCAAAGCCCGCGGCGAAAAAGCCCGCTGCGAAAAAACCGGCTGCGAAGAAGCCAGAGGCCAAGCCTACTGCAAAGCCTGCACCGCGGGCAAAGCCAGCGGTGAAGAAGGCCGCACCGGCGCAGCCCGCAGCAAAACCAACAGCCTAAATTCCGCAATGTAAACGGTCCCGCCATTTGCGGCGGGGCTATTTTTGTTTACCAGCCCTTTTTCACGCCCTTATTTTGCGTCTTGAGCCAAGTCATCAACGGCGCAAAATATTCAAGCATTGGTTTGCCTGACATTTCGCGCGTGCCGGTAAATGCCTGAAGCGCATCTGGCCAAGGCTTCGACGCCCCCATTTCGAGCATTGCGTTCAGCCGTGCTCCAACGTCCTTGTTGCCATAGAACGAACAACGGTGCAGCGGTCCCTTCCATCCTGAAATATCGCAAGCGGCCTTGTAAAACTGGAACTGCAATATGCGGGCAAGGAAATAGCGTGTATACGGCGTGTTACCGGGGATATGATATTTGGCCCCAGCATCAAAACGGTCGGCCGGGCGTTCCACGGGCGGAATAATACCCTGATATTGCAGGCGCAAATCGGTCCAGCCTTTGTTGTAGTTAGTAGGCGCGATTGATCCGTTGAATACGCCCCAACGCCATTTGTCGATCAGCAAGCCAAATGGCAGGAACGCGACCTTGTCCATCGCTTGACGCAGCAACAGGCCATTGTCCTTGTCCGCGCCGGGGACCTTGGCCGGATCCAGCAAGCCGATCTGGACAAGATAATTTGGCGTAATCGACAAAGCGATGGCGTCGCCAATCGCCTCGTGGAAACCATCATTGGCACCATTCAAATATAGATAAGGCTGCTTGTTATAAGCGCGCTGATAATAATTGTGCCCAAGTTCATGGTGGATAGTCACAAAGTCGTCGGTGTTGACCTTGATGCACATTTTGATGCGCAGATCATCGACATTGTCCACATTCCAAGCCGAGGCGTGGCAGACGACTTCGCGATCGGCAGGTTTGATAAACTGCGCGCGATCCCAAAAACTTTTTGGCAATGGCGCAAAGCCAAGCGATGAGAAAAAGCCTTCGCCAATCTTCACCATATCTTTTTCGGCCTTGCCACGATTCTCACTGAAATCCGCCATGTCGGTTTGCTTATACCCCTTGGCCACCAACAACTCGCCAATGTCATAACCGATGTCGCCCGCTCCAGGAGGCGCGACAACGTCATAAATATTCCCCCATTCCTGCGCCCACATATTACCAAGCAAATCTGCGCGGATTGGTCCGGTTTTGGACTGAACGGCATCGCCATATTTTTTGTTCAACTGCGTGCGGACATAAGTGTGCAGCTCGTCATATAATGGCTTTACCTCAAGCCATAATTTGTCGGTCAGCTTGGCAAAATCATCGGCTGGCATATCATAGCCAGACCGCCACATTGCGCCGACGTCCGCATAGCCAAGCTCGGTTGCGCCTTGATTGGCGATTTCCACCATGCGCGTGTAATCCGGCCCCATTGGCGCGCCGACATTGTCATGCCAGCTTACCCACATCTCCTTCAGCTCTTCAGGATTGCGGTTCGATCCCATTTCGGCCTCAATATCCGAACCGTTGATTTCCTTACCGCGTAATGTGCCCCGGCCCTTGCCATAAGCGGACTGCAATTTGGTTGATATGGTCGCAAGTTCCGCCGCTGCACCCGGCGTGGTCGGCGCGGGCAAGACTATGCCGCCGCGCAAGATATCAAGCTTGCGCTTTGTATCAAAAGACAGGCCGGCAAGCGCCTGATATTTGGCTGCCTCAAGTGCGTACGCAACCGCCTTTTCTGTTCCGATTTCGCCGTAACGCGCGGCGATAGCGTCGGTGTCATCGGTAAGGTAAGTTGAATTAATCCACGCGACACGGCCCCCTTCGATGGAGAAGTTAAAAAGCTCCTTTTCGGCGCGGGCAACAAACGCATCGGCATCAGATGCCGTGGGTGCAACTGAGGTTGTCGGAACATCCTGCGCCATGGCGATGCCCGGAACACAAAGCGTGGCGAATGCCAAAGCGGCAATGGATACAAGATTTTTCATATTGGGTTCCTGACAGACATTAGGGCGCGATGGTGAAGCTTTAGGTCTACCCCGTCAAGGCGCGCGGCGTTTCCAGCTTCGAATGGCCAAGCCGACGAGCACACCGAAGAATGTCACCAAAAACAATATCGTTTTTATCGGCCGAGCCGCAGCCGCCACACTTGCAAGCATATTATGCCCGCCGGTAAACGCTGCCTGAATAAGCTGGCTAATGGTCTCAGCATAATCGACAATGGCAAAACCCACGGCTGCGACCATGATGACCTTACCAAGCCGAGCAACCATAAGGTGCGGCGACGCGGCAAGCATCCGCCCGCCCGCAAAAGCGCCCCAAGCATAAACCGCGATAAAGATGAGGTCCAATTCCATGCTGTAAATGGCAAGGTCCATCACACCCGATGCTGCCCAGTCAGCGTGGATGATATCAACGCGCGCCGCATTTCCGGCTGCCTGATGGTCGCTCATGCCCAATGGCGCGGCTTCGGTGACCAGCCAGACATTCACCACGACCATCGCCGCAAGCAACAATATGCCGGACAGCCAAAACGTCCAGAAACGCCTTTCCAGAGCAGTTTCCTTGCGCATGGCTACCTTAGCTCCAAAGATGCCGCCAACGCCCCTGACAGGGCGTCCTCGCGCGTCAGATGATAGCTTGTATAGTCATGCACCTGCCCGCCGTGATGGCGCTTGTGTTCTCGCACTAACGTAGCGCCCAATCGCTCCACCGCAGTGCGCGATCGGACATTGTCTGCGCCGACCTGAAACACAACAATGCGCACAAATTGGAATATATGCCTTAGCATCAGCGCCTTCACTTCGCGATTGATGCCCGTCCGCCAATATGCGGTCGCAAAGAAGGTCCAGCCGATTTCTATTTCTTCGGTTGTTGGATCGTAACCGGAAAAGCGCGTGCTGCCGATGATTTCGTGTGTCGCGCGGTCCAAAATGGCAAAGGCGCCCTGCGATGCCATGGCATCGGCAAAGAAGCCGTCAAAGACCTCCCTTTTGTACCGATCACGAAACGGATGCATCGCCCAAATTTCCGGGTCAGACGCTACGGCATAGAGCGCGTCATAATCCGTCGTCACCAACGGCCGCAGCATGACGCGTTCGCCCGTCAATACCGGCTGAATATCAAAATGTGGACGCGTCACCAGCGGTCACCCGTCAGCGCCGCGACAAAAGCTTGCCCCAGCTCTGGCTTGGTAACCGCGCTCATATGATTACCCGGCACCGTAAACAGCCTCCCATGTTGCAACAGCGCCGCGAGCTCGGCTGCGGAACCATTATCGTCATCTTGTTCACCGCATACAACAGCAACGGGCAGGGTCCAACGCGCAATCTCTGCGGCAGTAGTGTCAACGAAGCTATCCAATATATGCCGCAATGCCGCCGGATCACCGCCAGTGGTTTTCAGGAAAGCCTCCGCCATCCATGCGGACGAACCCTTTTCATGCTGCCCCAAATTGTCAAAGACATTCCGAAAATACGTCCCACGGTTTACGGTCTGAGTCAGGCCTTCCAGCCCCATGCCTGAGATAACGGCCCTATCGGGCGCGGCCCCGCGCGCCAGCATCCGCGATACTGTTCGCCCGCCAAGCGAATAACCGCCAAGATCATAATCCGTGATATCCAAATGCCCAAGCAGCGCAAATTGGTCATCTGCCAAAATATCGCGTGGATAATATTTGGGATCATGGGGTTTGCCACTTATGCCGTGGGCGCGCAGGTCAGGCATGATGACGCGGTATCCCGCTTGGGCCAAAGCAGCAGCATGGCCGTATTTTATCCAGTTGGTGTCGGCTTCGGACATGAAACCATGTATCAGCAATAAAGGCCGCCCCTGCCCCGTCTCGCGCCACGCGATTTCGACCCCGTCGGCGGCTTGGAAACTATTGCATGTGATCATCAGCTACTTCTTTGCTTTTACGAATTTGACCTTGGGTCATCACCTATTGCCACGCGCGTTTCTGTCAGGAAAGTTTTTTCCGGTGATTATACATTCTGCCTGCAATCGCCTTGCTTATAATAAGCATAGCTATTATGTGTAAGGGATGAGTGACGATCTTGGTTTTCTTTTGGGTGATGCCGCACGCTTGCTGCGCCGGTCGTTTGACGAACGGGCGCGCGTCATGGGTGTCACCCGTCCCCAATGGCGCGTGCTTGCATTGTTGAAGCGTTTCGATGGCAGCACGCAAGTAACCATGGCGGACATGCTTGATGTAGAACCCATCACGCTGGGCCGAATGGTTGACCGGCTGCAGGATGCTGGCTTGGTGGAACGTCGCGCGGATCCAGCAGACCGCCGCAGTTGGCGCTTACATTTAACACCCGAAGGCGAGCAAAAAATTGAGGCTTTGCGCCCAACCGCCCTTGCCCTTTTTGATGATGCACTGGCCGGACTGGATTCGCCCCAACGTTTGGAACTGGAAGCAATGTTGAATATCATTCGCGCGAATCTGACTCGCAAACCTCTTGATGTGTCACATGGCTGACGCCGACCCGCAAATCGACGTCAGAGCCAACGCTCCGGCCAAACCCCGCCGTTTCGTGCGCTTGGCGCTGCTCGGTTCGGTTCCGTTGCTACTCGTCGGCGGTGCGACCGCATATTATATTGCGAACGACCATTATGTATCGACCGATAATGCCTATGTTCAACAGGACAAGGTTTCTATTTCGGCTGAGGTCGGCGGACGCATTATTGATGTGGCTGTTCATGAAAATGATGTCGTCAACGCAGGTGACCTCTTGTTCCGGATTGACCCTGCGCCCTACCGCATTGCCATTGAACAAGCCGACGCAACAATTGCGGCCGCACAAGTCCGCGTATCGTCACTTCAAACAGAATATCAGACAACTGGCGTAGATATCGAAAGTGCGCGAGAAGACGTTGCGTTTTACGAGAAGGAATATCAGCGGCAAAGCGCGCTGATGCAGGACGGTTTTACGACACGCGCCCGTTTGCAGGCGGCTGAACACGCATTGTCGGACGCGCGTAGCCGCGTTGCATCGGCTCAAGCCACCGCAACCAAGGCACGCGCGGCACTCGCCACTGGTCCTGCCGCACCCGGAATCAACCCGGCCATAAAGGCGGGTCAGGCGCAGCGCGAACAAGCGCTTTTGAACCTTTCACGCACTGAAATACGCGCACCAGTCGCTGGGGTTGTGAGCCAAGCCGACCGTTTGCAACCCGGTCAGATGATGGTTCAGGGTCTACCTGGTGTGACCATAGTTGCCAGCAACAAAAGCTGGATTGAGGCAAATTTCAAAGAAACCGATCTTGCCCATATGCGGGTTGGACAGCCTGCGGAAATTACTTTCGATGCGTATCCGGAACTGAAAGTTCGCGGTAAAGTGTCGAGTATTGGCGCCGGGACCGGATCGGAATTTTCTGTGCTGCCAGCGCAAAATGCCAATGGCAATTGGGTGAAGGTAACGCAGCGCGTGCCTGTGCGGATCGCCATTACCGACAAGCCAAAGCGTGCGATGATTGCGGGGCTGTCGGCACATGTCCGCATCGACACCGATAAGTAATCCCCTCGATCAACCGGCCTATCCGGTCAAGAACAAGGCGCTGCTGACGCTTGCCGTCATGGGTGCGACGATTATCCAGATATTGGATTCGACCATCGCCAACGTGGCTATCCCGCACATGCAAACCAGCCTTGGTGCGACGATGGACACCATCACCTGGGTCCTGACCAGCTACATTGTGGCGGGCGCCGTTGCGATGCCTATCACGGGTTGGCTTGCCGACCGCGTCGGTTCGCGCAATCTGTTTCTGGGCGCGGTGGCCGGGTTTATCCTGGCATCTATGCTGTGTGGTATCGCGACGAACCTCTCCGAAATGGTGGTGTTTCGCATACTCCAAGGCGTATGCGCCGCGTTCATCGGTCCGCTTTCCCAAACCATCATGCTCGACATTAACAAGCCGTCGGAGGCACCGCGTGCGATGTCGATCTGGGGTATGGGCATCATGATAGCGCCCATATTGGGCCCGATGATCGGCGGGTGGCTAACCGAAAATTACAACTGGCGCTGGGTATTTTATATCAACTTGCCCATCGGCATCCCCACCTTCGCCATATTGTGGTGGCTGCTACCCTCGCGCCCGATTAACCGGCGCGCACTTGACCGTTTCGGCTTTGCTATGCTGGCGATTGGCTTGGCGACGCTTCAGTTGCTGCTGGATCGCGGGCAGCAAGAAGATTGGCTGCAAAGTTGGGAAATCATTATCGAGCTGCTTGTCGTATTGGCGGCGCTTTGGATGTTTGCCGTCCATCAAATGACAACGCGCCGTCCGATGTTCGAGCGGTTGTTGCTTACCGATCGCAACTTCTTTATTTCGCTGAACATGATGTTGCTGGTGGGCATGATGATGTTCGGTATCTTCGCGCTGTTGCCACCTATGCTCCAGAATCTCTATGGATATAGCGTCTACGACACCGGTGTTCTGCTGGCGCCGCGCGGGGTGGGCATTTTGCTCGCCATGTTCATCGCCGCAAAATTGGCCAAAAAAGTCGATCCGCGTGTCTTGATATGTGTCGGCTTTCTGATGACCGCTGTATCCATGTGGATCATGACCAGCTGGTCCTTGAGCATGGATTGGCATTTGATCGTCTATACTGGCCTATTCCAAGGCTTTGGCATGGGCTTTGTTTTCATCCCGCTCAATGGCGTCGCATTTTCCACGCTGCCGATGCGGATGCGGACCGACGGTTCAAGCCTGTTATATTTGTTCCGAAGCTTGGGCGGCAGCTTCGGAATATCTGTCATGACCACAATGCTCGCCCGTAATATGGGCACCTCCAAAAACCTCTGGCATTTGAGCGTGTGATCTGATTCAACGGTCCCCATCGGGAGGCGATTATGAAGCAGGCGGG
>Ga0208595_1000374_pt1 | contig 17379 bp, 17 predicted proteins | sample LakMenEpi28Jun11_FD_150742 | JGI IMG/M metagenome (GOLD analysis project Ga0208595, IMG submission 150742) | Freshwater microbial communities from Lake Mendota, WI - 28JUN2011 deep hole epilimnion (SPAdes) | ecosystem: Environmental > Aquatic > Freshwater > Lake > Epilimnion/Euphotic zone ...
AAATCTAAAGTTAGAAAACGAACAATTAGCCATAAAAAACCTAAATAGAACGTTAAAAGGACAAAAAGTAACGGGTCAGGATTTGGCAGACATTCATTCCGTTTTAGCACAAGCGTATATTAAAAAAAATGTCTTAGATAGTGCATTAGCATCGGTAAAAATATCTAAAAAAGAAACAAAACTAAAGGAAGAAAAAGCGCGTTATACTTTTATTTTAGGTCAATTATACGAAAAATTAAATTATTCAGATAGTGCATTTGTTGCCTATCAGGAAGTAATTGATATGAAACGTAAATCGCCACGAAGCTATACTATCTATTCGCATTTAAAACAAGCAAATCAGTTTGATTTTGCAAAAGGCGATACGGTAGCGTTTCATAAGAATCTTGACAAATTATTGGAAAACATTGAAAACAAAAGTTTTAGAGATGTTATTCACCATCAAAGGGCGGTTTTTTATGATAAAAAAGGGAAAGACAAATTAGCCATTTTAAACTATAATAAATCTATAAAAAATAGTGTATCAGATAAATATTTAGCTTCATTAAATTATAGAAATATCTCGGAAATATATTACAGAAATCGAAATTTCCATTTCGTAAAAAAATATTTAGATTCTACTTTGGTGCAGTTACCTGAAAAACATATCGAAGTGAAACCAACCAAAAAAAGGTTAGAAATTATTACAGATGTTGTAAAATATCAAGACATTATTAGTTACTCGGATAGTATCATTAGTGTTTCAAAAATGTCTGTTTCTGAAAAAGTAAGATTTTATCAAAACCATATTGCTAAATTAAAAATATCCGATTCTATTGCGGCTAAAAAAGCAGCAGATAATTTAGCGTTATCTAAGCAAAATCAAAAAGCAGATATGTTTTCTGGAGACAATTTTAATGATAACCTAAACCCAAAAGATAAAAATTCAGCTGGCGGAATTTCAATGGCTAAAAATCCAGTTTTAGAACAATCTTTAACAAAACAACCTGTAAGTTCATCGGGTATGCAAAGCAATTTTTATTTTTACAATGCTGTAACGGTTGCACAGGGTAAAATTAATTTTAAGAAAAAATGGGGCGATATTAAATATGGCGACAATTGGAAATCTGTCGCGGTTTCAAATCAAAACCAATCAGATACTGCATCTGAAGAGGAATCAGAGGAAGAAACAGCTGATAAATCAGATGAAGTAGGTGCTGAACCAAAATACAAAACGGCTTTTTACATTGATAAGTTGCCTAAAGACTCGAAAACACTTGATAGTTTAAATGTTGAAGCAAATTATGCCCGTTTTCAGTTGGGTTCTATTTTTAAAGAAAAACTTAAAGAAAATAAGTTAGCCATAACTTCTTTTGAAGATGTTTTAGTAAATACACCAGAAAATAAATTGATTTTACCAACCTATTATAATTTATACCAATTATATAGTGCTGAAAAAAATGAAAAAGCACTGGTTTTTAAACAAAAAATTGTTTCAGAATATCCAGAAAGTAGATATGCTTCAGCTTTTAATAACACCACAATAAATGCGGATATTACAGCGGATTCCGAATTTAATATGTTGTATACGAAAGTAGAAAAAGGATTGTTTAGAGAAGCAAATTTAGAAATAGATGATTTGCTAAAAAAATACGACGGTGATGAATTAAATGCTAAATTCGATGTTTTGAAAGCAAAAATTACGGCAAGATTATTTGGGCTTTCTGCATATAAAGAAGCATTGCAAAAGATTGTAAAAAACTATCCAAAAGCCGCTGAAACCAAAAAAATAGAGTCAATTTTAAATTCAGATATTCCGGCTCTTGAATCATTAAAGTTTGGAGAAAAACCGAAAACATATAATTTGGTTTTTATCACCAATTATCCAAACGAAGTTTCGCATAAAAATTTAATTGAAAAGCTAAATAAATATGCCAAAGAATCTGGTGACAGCAAAGTTAAAGTATCAAATGACATTTATAATGTAGATAAAAATATGATAGTTTTACATGGCATTATAAATAAAGCAACTGCAGAATCGGTGGCTAATTATCTTAAAGAACACAAGGATTTCAAACTAAAAGATACGCCAATTATTATCTCGAATGAAGATTATAAAGTAGTTCAGGTAAGAAAAAATATTGAAGAATATTTAGCTAAAATCAAATAACTGAAAAATTAGATTAAGATTTATTAGCAAAAACGTATCGAATTTAGAGCAACCACCATTTTTAGGAATAGGGTTTCTACTGACCTAACAAAAACAATGCTAAACAACAAAAACAAACCATTAAATAAATGGATTCAATTGATAAGTATTCCAGCGCAAATGGGGATAGTTATATTTTTGTTTGCCTATTTAGGTCAATATTTAGACGAAAAATACCAATCCGAAAACTATGTAAAGATTTTTACAGTTGTTGGTGTTTTTTTAGCCATGTATAATGTGATTCGTCAAGTCAACCAAATGAGTAAAAATGAAAAATAACGTCTTGTTTTTTAAACAAATTTTCTTTTTTACACTTTCGTTATTTGCCATCAATCGTTTGGTTTTTTTGTTGCCTGCATTAAAACAAGCTCAAGAAAAATTTCATTTTCCAATAGTCATTTTGTTTTTATTATTTTTTGTACTTTCAAGCCTGATTTTATTTTTGGTAAAAAAAGTGTCCGAAAAAAGTTTTGACAACACGGGAATGGTTTTTATGATAGCAACTTTCGTAAAAACTGGAATAGTTTATTTCATCATCAAACCAATTTTAAATTTACCAAATCATCAAATTGAAAAAACTAATTGCTTAATTGTTTTTATGTGTTTTTTAGCAATTGAAACGATAATTACAATCGGTATTTTAAATAAAAAACAATAAACCAATTTAATTTTGAATAATTTGGTAAAAAAAGTAATTTTCTAGTATTGTAATTTAAAGAAAAAATATACCTTTGCAAAAATTTTTAGGACACTATTTTTTAGAATATATATTTTATGTTGATTTCAAGAAAAACAATTCAATTATTTATAGCCACAATTTTTGCGGTTTTGCCAGTAGTTACTTTTGCAAATGCAGATACAAGTCACGTTGCAAAACCAGCACATTCTGAAGTTGTAAATCACGAAAATACCACAACTAAAGAAGTTGTTTCTGAAGAAATGAAAGCGCAAGAAGAAAGAGCGGAATTCATTCAACATCACTTATTAGATTCTCACGATTTTCATTTATTTTCTTATGGAAAAGAAACAGGTCGCGAAACACACATTGGGTTTCCTTTACCAGTAATTTTATGGGAAGACGGATTGCATTTCTTTATGTCGTCTGAATTTCACCACGGTGAAGCAGTTGCTAAATCAAACGGAAAGTATTTCAGAATAAATCATCACGATGGGATGGTGTACAATACAGATGAAAAAGGAACTTTCAATGTTGATGAAAAACATCATACTACAAATACAAAACCTATCGATTTTTCTATCACAAAAAGCATTGTAATGATATTAATCGTTGCTTTATTAATGTTTTTGATTTTTAGAAATTTAGGTAAATCATACAGTAAAAACGGAGGTATTGCTACTGGTGTGGGAAGATTTTTCGAGCCTTTAGTACTATATATCAGAGACGAAATCGCAATTCCTAATATTGGTGAGAAACATTATAAAAAATATATGAGTCATTTATTGACTGTTTTCTTCTTTATTTGGTTTTTAAATATGTTTGGTTTAACACCACTTGGAGTAAACGTAACAGGTAATATTGCAATTACTGCTTCATTAGCTATTATTACATATTTAATTACTACGTTTACTGCTAACGGAAATTATTGGGGTCACATTTTCTGGATGCCAGGTGTGCCGGTTCCAATGAAAATTATTTTAGCGCCAATTGAATTTTTAGGAACTATTATTAAACCATTTTCATTAATGATTCGTTTATATGCGAATATGTTGGCTGGGCACGTGGTTTTAATGAGTATCATTGCGTTAATGTATACGTTTAGTAGTCCAATCGGAAGTCCGTTATCATTTGTGTTGGCTTTCGTATTATCAATATTAGAAATTTTAGTAGCTTTATTACAAGCTTATATTTTTACTATGTTAACGGCACTATATTTTGGAGCCGCAAAAGAAGAGCATCATCACGATGAAGCTCATTAATAAATTGAATGTTTAATTAAATATATATACATTATGGAAGGAACTCTTAACCTTGTAGGAGCTGGATTAATCGTTATCGGTGCTGGTTTAGGTATCGGTAGAATTGGTGGATCAGCAATGGATGCTATTGCTCGTCAACCAGAAGCGTCTGGAAAAATTCAAACAGCTATGCTTATTGCAGCAGCGTTAATTGAAGGAATTGGTTTTGCAGCGTTATTCGCAGTAAAATAATTAAAACAAACAATTGTTGTAACGGTTGGTTGCAACAATTGTTTACATTGAAAATCAAAATTAAACACTATATATAATGGAAGAATTATTAGGTCAATTTTCATTTGGTTTATTTATCTTGCAAACGGTTTTATTCGTAGGGTTAATCCTTTTACTTAAAAAGTTTGCTTGGAAACCTATCTTAGATGCAGTAAACGAACGCGAAGAAGGTATTAAAGAAGCTATTCTTTCGGCTGAAAACGCAAAAAAAGAAATGATGGCTTTAAAATCTGATAACCAAAAATTATTAGATGAAGCTCGTGCTGAAAGAGATACAATGATTAAAGAAGCAACTGCTATCAAAGAAAAAATGATTTCTGATGCTAAATCTGAAGCGCAAACTCAAGGTGCGAAGATGATTGAACAAGCGAAAGCTACAATCGAAAGCGAAAAAAATAATGCAGTTGCTGAAATCAAAAATCAAGTGTCTTCATTATCTTTAGAAATCGCTGAAAAATTATTAAAAGAAGAATTATCTAACAAAGAATCTCAAACTAAATTAGTAGAGAAAATGTTAGCTGATGTTAAATTAAACTAATCTAAAGTTATGTCAAGAGCTGCGATTAGATACGCAAAAGCAATTATAGATATCGCTACAGAAAGCAATAACGCTTTAGCTGTAAATAACGATATGAAAACAATTGGGACTGCCATTAAAGAAAACGGAGAGTTACACGAATTTTTATCAAATCCTATAGTAAACGGAACGATAAAAATGAATGCATTAACAGAAATTTTCCCAACTTTACAAGCAGAAACGAAAGGTTTGTTTCAATTGTTATTAGCGAATAAAAGATTTGAAATTTTGTCTGCTATTGCAACACAATTCAATACATTATTTGATATTGCAAGCGGTATTGAGCAAGCAGTTGTTACTACAGCTGTTCCGTTAACTGCCGAATTAGAAGCACAAGTAACAAATAAGTTGAAAGAATTTTCTTCAAACACGATTTCTATTACAAACGTAGTAGATCCTTCAATTATTGGAGGTTTTGTTTTAAGAATTGGCGACAAACAATATAATGCATCTGTTGCAAACAAATTACAACAGTTAAAAAGAGAATTTACATATTAAATAAATACCATTAAATATATATAAAATGGCAGAAATTAAACCAGCTGAAATTTCAGCAATATTAAAGAAACAATTATCAGATTTTCAATCTGGCGCTACGTTAGAAGAAGTAGGTACTGTACTACAAGTTGGTGATGGTATTGCTCGTGTATATGGTTTATCAAATGCTCAGTACGGTGAGTTAGTTCAATTCGACAACGGATTAGAAGCTATCGTATTGAACTTAGAAGAAGACAATGTTGGTGTGGTTTTATTAGGACCATCAACTGGAATTAAAGAAGGTTCTAACGTAAAAAGAACTAACAGAATTGCGTCTTTAAAAGTTGGTGAACAAATGGTTGGCCGTGTGGTGGATACATTAGGGAACCCAATTGATGGTAAAGGACCAATCGGTGGCGAATTATACGAAATGCCTTTAGAGCGTAAAGCACCTGGAGTTATTTTCCGTCAACCAGTAACAGAACCATTACAAACTGGTATCAAAGCTATCGATGCCATGATTCCTGTTGGACGTGGACAACGTGAGTTAGTGATTGGTGACCGTCAAACTGGTAAATCTTCAGTTTGTTTAGATACCATCTTAAATCAAAAAGAATTTTACGATGCTGGAAAACCAGTATTCTGTATATATGTTGCAATCGGACAAAAAGCGTCTACTGTTGCATCAATCGCAAAAACATTAGAAGAAAAAGGTGCAATGGCTTATACAGTTATTGTTGCTGCAAATGCTTCTGACCCAGCGCCAATGCAAGTATATGCTCCTATGGCAGGTGCTGCAATTGGTGAGTACTTCCGTGATTCAGGTCGTCCTGCATTAATTATCTATGATGATTTATCTAAGCAAGCCGTTGCTTACCGTGAAGTATCTTTATTATTAAGAAGACCTCCAGGACGTGAAGCATATCCAGGAGACGTTTTCTACTTACACTCTCGTTTATTAGAAAGAGCTTGTAAAGTAATTAACGATGATGAAATTGCTAAAAACATGAATGATTTACCAGATTCTTTAAAAGGAATAGTAAAAGGTGGTGGTTCATTAACAGCGTTACCAATTATCGAAACACAAGCTGGTGACGTTTCTGCATATATCCCAACAAACGTAATTTCGATTACGGATGGACAGATTTTCTTAGATGGAGATTTATTTAACTCTGGGGTTCGTCCTGCAATTAACGTAGGTATTTCTGTATCTCGTGTTGGAGGTAATGCTCAAATTAAATCAATGAAAAAAGTATCTGGTACTTTAAAATTAGACCAAGCACAATTCCGTGAATTAGAAGCTTTCGCGAAATTTGGATCTGACTTAGATGCAGTTACTTTAAATGTAATTGAAAAAGGAAAACGTAACGTGGAAATCTTAAAACAAGGTTTAAATGATCCGTTTGCTGTTGAAAATCAAGTAGCAATTATTTATGCGGGAACAAAAAACTTATTAAGAAATGTTCCTGTAAATAAAGTAAAAGAATTTGAGAAAGATTATTTACAATTCTTAAGCTTAAAACATAAAGACGTTTTAGATGCATTAAAAGCAGGTAAATTTGATGATAATATCACAAATGTATTAGAAGCTGCTGCAAAAGAAATTTCTGCAAAATACTAATTAATTAGGTATAAGGAAAAAGGTCTTGGGTATTCAGTAAAAAGGATACCCAACACCATAAACCCAAAACCCAATACCCAATAAAAATGGCAAATTTAAAAGAAATACGTAATAGAATTGTATCTGTATCGTCAACGATGCAAATCACTTCTGCTATGAAAATGGTTTCGGCTGCTAAATTAAAAAAAGCACAAGATGCTATTACAGCAATGCGACCTTATTCTGAAAAATTAACCGAGTTAATTCAAAGTCTAAGTGCTTCTTTAGAAGGTGATGTTGCGGCTAATTATACGACTCAAAGAGAAGTAAAAAAGGTATTAGTTGTAGCTATTACTTCTAACAGAGGATTATGTGGTGCTTTAAATTCAAATGTATTAAAACAAGTTAAAATTTTAACTGAGAAATACGGTCACGATAATGTTGGTATTTTTGCCATTGGTAAAAAAGCAAATGATGGTTTACATAAAACAAACTATGTAATAGCCAACAGAAGTGATATTTTTGACGATTTAACTTTTGATAATACAGCAGAAATAGCTCAGTCATTAACGCATTTATTTTTAGATGGTGAATATGATAAAGTAGAATTGGTTTACAATCAGTTCGTGAATGCAGCTACACAAAATGTTGTAAACGAACAATTTTTGCCATTAGCACCAATTAAAGGCGCTGCTGCAATATCATCGGACTATATTTTTGAACCATCAAAAGAAGAAATTGTATTAGAATTAATACCAAAATCGTTAAAAACGCAATTGTATAAAGCAGTTAGAGATTCTTTCGCGGCAGAGCACGGTGCACGTATGACAGCAATGCACAAAGCAACAGATAACGCAACTGATTTAAGAAATCAATTGAAATTAACATACAACAAAGCACGTCAGGCTGCAATTACTGGAGAAATCTTAGAAATTGTTGGTGGTGCGGAAGCATTAAATAATTAATTTTATTTACTGTTATATAACTTCTTAAAGTCCCAATTTATTGGGACTTTTTTTATTTGCAGAATTACTAAATAAATTATAAAATCCTTTTAATCAGTTTAATCCGTGGCGAAAAAAATTAAATTTCAGTTTTATAAATTTAGTGCTAATTCGTGAAATTCGTGTTGCATTAAATTATAAAATCCTATTATTCAATTTAATCCGTTGGTGAAAAAAATTATATATTTGTATAAACCGATTTGTTATGAAAAACATTTTTACAGCCCTTTTTTTTATTTCCAGTTCTCTTTTAGTAGCTCAAAATCTTCAATTAGAAGAGATAATGAAAGGCAACGAATTTATTGGTCATCAACCTTCTAATCAACGCTGGTCTGTAGACGGGAAAATCATTTATTTTGAGTGGAATCCGAATAATGACTTAGGCGATACAACCTATTTTTGGCAATCTGGTTTCACAGAACCAAAGTTACTTTCAAAAGAAGGCTTCCGTTTTTCGGAAATTCAATATCAAGGGCAAGAAAATTTTGATGTAGTATATTACACAAATCAAGGCGCCTTATTTTCGTATCATAAAAAAACAAAAGAAAATAAGATACTGTTTCAAACTACTTCAAATATCAATTCAGTTCTAAGAAGTGTAAATCCGAATATTATTTATTTTCAACAAAATAAAAACATATTTCAATTGAATGTAACGAATTTTCAATTGTTACAACTTACCAATTTTAAATCTGGAACAACTTCTTCAGAAACCAATAAAACTTCTTTTCTGAATGACCAACAAAAAGAATTATTTCAGTTTGTAAACCAAGAAAGTGCAAAATCGGAATGGAATAAAAACCGCGCCGCAGAAAACAAACTTAAATTTCCTTCGGAAATTTTATATGGTACCAATGCATTAGAGTCTGTAAAAATTAATCCAAATGGAAAATTTGTTACCTATACAATATCGGAATATCCAACTACAAAAGATACAAAAGTTGAAAATTTCATTACGAGTGATGGATATACTAAAAACAAATCGGCACGTGAAAAAGTATCTATAAATAACAATAGCAAGCATAAAATGTATGTGTATAATATCGAGAAAGATACGGTAATGTCAATTTCATTTTCAAATCTAACAGGTATAAAAACCTTTCCAAAATACTATCAAGAATACGACAATTTAAAAAATTTAGAGCCAGTAGAAAAAGCAATTACGATGCAAGCGCCAATATACAATGCATTGGGGGATTTAGCTGTTTTTGAAGCCAGAAGTTTAGATAATAAAGACCGTTGGATTCTTCAATTAAACCTAAATGACGCAACGGTTTCAGAATTAGAGTACCAACACGATGAAGCTTGGATTGGCGGACCTGGAATTCCAGGGTACAATTTCAGCAATGGAACGTTAGGGTTTTTAGCCGACAACAAAACCATTTATTTTCAATCAGAAGCAACAGGTTTTTCTCATTTATACACTTACAATTTGGAATCAAAAAAGAAAACACAACTAACACAAGGTAAATGGGAAGTTCGCGATGTAGTTTTATCAAAATTATCTAATTCTTTTTATATTACAAGTACCGAAACCCATCCTGGAAATCGTTCTTTCTATAAGTTAGATATTTCGTCTAGTAAAAAAACACCAATTTTAACCAATGATGGCGCGTATGAAATTGAAGTATCACCAGATGAAACCAAATTAGCCATTCGGTATTCAAATAGTAATACGCCTTGGGAAATTTTTATGGCGGATAATAAACCCAATCCAACTTTAAAACAAATTACGTTTTCAACTTCGGATGCTTTCAAAAAATATAATTGGAAAAAGCCGGAAGTTATTTCTTTTAAAGCAACTGATGGAACTGAAGTTTTTGCCAGAGTGTACCAACCAAAATCAGAAAATAAAAATAAAGCGGCTGTCATATTTGTTCACGGAGCTGGATATTTGCAAAATGCGCATAAGTATTGGAGCACCTATCACAGAGAATATATGTTTCATAATCTTTTATCTGATTTAGGCTACACTGTTTTAGATATAGATTACCGTGCAAGTGATGGTTACGGACGTGATTTCAGAACTGGAATTTACCGTCATATGGGTGGTTTAGATTTGTCGGATCAATTAGATGGGAAAAAATATTTAGTTGAAAAATTAGGCATTGATTCAAATAAAGTCGGAATTTATGGCGGATCTTATGGCGGATTTATAACGCTAATGGGATTATTAACCAAACCTGGTGAATTTAAAGCAGGTGCAGCATTACGTTCGGTTACCGATTGGGCGCATTACAACCAAGGCTACACCGCAAATATTTTAAATTTTCCTGAAACAGACCCGGAAGCTTTCAAAAAAAGTTCGCCAATTTATTTTGCGGATAATTTACAAGATAATTTGTTAATGCTTCACGGAATGATAGACGACAACGTGCAATTTCAAGACATTGTTAGAATGACACAGCGTTTTATTGAACTTGGCAAAAAAGATTGGGATGTAGCCGTTTTTCCAGTAGAAGCACACGGATTTCAAAAAACCTATTCTTGGGTAGATGAATACCGAAGAATTTTGGACTTATTTAATGAAAACTTAGTAGATAAAAAGTAATGGAAATTCGAATTTTAACTCAAAAAGCCGAAATGTTAGCGCATTTGGATATTGTAAAACAATTATATCCTGAATTTACCATTGAAAAATATGGCACACTTTTAGATGAAATGCTTAAAGCCAACTACCAACAAGTTATTGTTACAAAAAACAATAAAACAATAGCGTTAACAGGTGTTTGGATTGGAACAAAATTATGGTCAGGGAAATACATAGAAATTGATAGTTTTGTAGTTCACGAAGATTTTAGAGGGCAAAAAATAGGTGATATTTTAATTGAAGAAGTACATAAAATTGCCGAAAAAGAAGGGGCTAATCAAATTGTTTTAGATGCCTTTACAACCAATTTTACCGCTGGAAAATTTTATATCAATCACGGATTTCAACCAAAAGGATTCCATTTTGTAAAAATATTGAATTAAAAAATATGAAAATAATTGGACTACTCGCAATAGCGTTTTTGAATTTAGTTTCTTGTTCTTCTACTAAACTGCATCAAGAAACCAAACACTATTTTGAAAAAATCACGTATCAAAATTGGGTTGGTGGCGTAAAAGGTGCTGGTGGTGGCACTATTATTAATATAAAATTATTTAAAAGTATACCTGAAAACACGCAATTAATAAAAATTCAATTTCAAAATAGAGAAGGAAATATCACAAAATTAAATGATTTATCCTATCAAGCGTCAATTAAAACATTTGATAATGAGTCTGAAACGATTCCAACACCTACAATAAAAACAAATTTAAAACCCAATCAAGCAAAGGTTTTCTTAAAAATTAATAGTAAGGAAAGCACCATTATCATTGAGGATGTAAAAGAATTACCAATGTTAGCCTATCCTTCTGCAAAACCAATAAATAATTAACTATTTTTGTTCTTTAAAATAAAATAAATTGAGCTCAAAAAGAAGCCTTTTAAAACAAACCCTAATTTATGGCATTGCAACGGTTTTACCCCGTGTGATGAGTTTTTTATTGGTAGGTTTGCATACAGATTTAATGCCGAAAATCGCATATGGTGAAATAACAATTTTGTTAGCCTATATGATTTTTTTCAATGTTATTTTATCTTACGGAATGGAAACGGCTTTTTTTAGATTTTATCATAAAGAAGACACAAGCACCAGCGAAATTTCACAACAACATAAAAAAGAAGTCGTTAGTACAGCTACAGTTTCTATTTTTTGGAGCACCATTTTGTTTTTGTGTATTGCCCTTTTATTTCAGAAAACACTTGCTGGTTTTTTAAATATTGATAAAGAATATATAAACTACGCCATTTGGATTTTAGCTTTCGATGCGCTTGTAATCATTCCGTTTTCTAAGCTTCGCGCAGATCAAAGACCTATTAGATATTCTGTACTAAAAATTTCTAATGTTGTAATCTATCTGCTATTAAACGTATTTCTGTTGGCAATTTTGCCTAAGTTAGCACAAGCCAATCCGCAAGGTTTTTGGAGTTCTTTTTATGTGGAAGACTATCAAATTGGGTATGTTTTCTTGTCAAATTTAATGGCGAGTTTGTTTACTTTTGTATTGTTTATGCCGCATTATTTTAAACCCAATTGGTTTTTCAATACCGATTTATGGAAAAAAATGCTACATTATGGTTGGCCAATTCTATTTGCAGGTTTGGCTTTTGGAATCAACGAACATTTAGATAAAATTTTATTGTCAGAATGGTTAGATCCTACAATTGCAAAAGCAGCAGTTGGAGCGTATTCGGCTTGTTATAAAATTGGTTTATTTATGGTTTTGTTTCGTACCGCCTACACTTTGGGTATCGAACCGTTTTTCTTCAGTCAAGCTGGAAATGCCAATGCACCTCAAACGTATGCAACCATTACAAAGTATTTTGTGATTTTAGGGTCGTTAATTTTATTAGTAGTAGTTGTTTTTGCAGATGTAATAAAATTCTTTTTAGTTAGACAAGAAGAATATTGGGAGGCAATGACAATAGTGCCTTTAATCATAATCGCGAATTTCTTTTTAGGGATTTATACGAGTTTATCTGTTTGGTATAAATTAATTGATAAAACAATAATTGGAGCCTACATTTCAGCAATTGGTGCTCTAATTACGTTAAGTATGAATTATATTTTAATTGTAAAATTCAATATGAGTTACATAGGTTCAGCGATTGCAACTATTTGTGCTTACGGCAGTATGATGGTGATTTCGTATTATTTAGGAAAAGAAAAATATCCAATTCCATTCGAAATGAAAAAGATCTTAACCTATCTTTTTGCATCCATAACTTTAGCTTGTATTTCATTCTATGTTCAAGAATTAAGAGAAACGTTTGTTTTTGGAATACTTGCAATCATTGGCTTTAGTTATTATATTTACAAAAATGAAAAAGAAGTAATTTTAAAAATTATAAAACGAAAATAAACATACTTTTAAGTCTTAAAATAAATAAAACATTGCAATCTTTGCGAAATAACTTTGCGACTTTGCGGTAAAAAAACAAAACAATGCAAATAAAAATTATAAATAAATCGCAACATCCATTACCTAACTACGAAACGAATGCTTCTGCAGGAATGGATTTACGAGCGAATTTAACGGAATCAATAACTTTAAAACCCTTAGAAAGAACTTTAGTTAAAACAGGTCTTTTTATAGAATTACCAATTGGTTATGAAGCACAAGTGCGACCAAGAAGTGGTTTGGCTTTAAAAAAAGGAATTACCGTTTTAAATTCACCTGGAACAGTGGATGCTGATTATCGTGGTGAAATTGGCGTGATTTTAGTCAATTTATCCAATGAGGATTTTGTTATTGAAAACGGAGAACGCATCGCACAACTAATCATCGCCAAACACGAACGCGCCGAATGGCAAGAAACCATAGAATTAACCGAAACGTCTCGAGGAGAAGGTGGATTTGGTAGTACGGGAGTTAAGTAAAACTTCAACATTCAAAATTCCAAGTTGAATATTCCAAGTTAAAAAATGTTGAATATTCAATTTTGATTAACGAATTTTGAAAAAGTAAATAGTAACAGAAATAATTATATAAGCCATGAAAAAATTTGATTTACATGAGATACTAATTGATTTTGCCGTTCAAATCATTAACATTACAGATAATGTAAAAACATCAAAAGCTGGTAATCATTTGTCAGGTCAAATTGTTAGATCAGGAACAGCACCATCTTTGAACTATAGTGAAGCACAAAGTGCTGAATCAAGAAATGATTTTGTTCATAAAATGTCAGTTGTTTTGAAAGAACTCAGAGAAACCCAATCTAATTTAAAGATTATATTTAGAGCAAAATTGTATATAGGACAAGAAATTGAAATAACTTCTGCAATTAAAGAAAGTGATGAATTAATATCAATTTTTGTAAAAAGCATTGAAACATCAAGAAATAAAAACAAGTAACAATTAATTCAATATTCAAAATTCCAAGTTGAATATTCTATATTTAAAAATGTTGAATATTCAATTTTGAATAACGAATTTTGAAGTTTTAAAAATATAACATGAAAATAATAGTACCAATGGCTGGCCGTGGATCACGTCTTCGCCCACACACATTAACCATTCCTAAACCATTAATTCCTATTGCAGGAAAACCAATTGTACACCGTTTAGTAGAAGATATTGCAAAAGTAATTAATCAACCAATTAACGAAGTAGCGTTTATTATTCACGAAAGCTTCGGTGCAGCTGTAGAAAAAGATTTACTTGCGATTGCTACTAAAATTGGAGCAAAAGGAACCATTTATTATCAAAATGAAGCTTTAGGAACGGGTCACGCTATTATGTGTGCGAAGGATTCTTTATCCGGACCAGCAGTTATAGCTTATGCAGATACGTTAATTCGTGCCGATTTTGAATTAGATGCAACTGCCGATAGCGTAATTTGGGTAAAACAAGTTGATAAACCGGAAGCATTTGGTGTAATTAACTTAAATGAAGCTAATGAAATTATTGAGTTAGTAGAAAAACCAAAAGAATTTGTATCTGATTTAGCTGTTATAGGAATTTATTATTTCAAAGATATTGCCGTTCTTAAAAACGAATTACAAGCGGTTTTAGATAACAACATTATTCACGGTGGCGAATACCAAATTAATGATGGTATCAAACAAATGATGGCAAAAGGTATGAAATTCGTACCAGGAAAAGTTGACGAATGGATGGATTGCGGAAATAAAGATGTTACCGTGGATACCAATAACAGAATGTTAGGATTTTTACATCAAGATGGCGAAAATTTAGTTGCGGATGATGTACGTTTAGATAATTCACAAATCATTCCACCTTGTTTTATTGGGGAAGGAGTGCAAATTATTGATTCCACAATCGGACCAAATGTTTCTATCGGAAAAGGGTCACATATTCAAAATAGTAAGATTCAAAATAGTTTAATTCAAACGCATTCACATATTAAAAACGCAAAATTAGATAATGCGATGATTGGAAATCACGTAAATTATAATGGCGATTTCACCAGCGTAAGTTTAGGTGACTATTCAACAATGGAATAATTTTTGATTATAATATTACTGGCAAAGTTTTGTCATTTCGACCTTAGGAGAAATCACATAAAAAAATACGATTATGAGATTTTTCCTAACGTCGAAATGACAATTTTACTAATTTTGTAACAACAAAACATGAAAAAAATAATAGCATTTCTTTTCCTTTTTCAAATTTCTTTCGGACAAATAAATCCAGAAGAAGTAGAAACTGCGGAAAATGAATTTGAAACTAATTTTTTTGATGCTTTAAAAGAAAAAGCTATAGAAAATTACGACAAAGCTATTATATCTTTACAAAAATGTTTGCAAAAAGAACCTTTAAACCCAGAAATTCACTACCAATTGGGCGTAAATTATTTAGCGCAAAAAAATTATATAGAAGCAGAAAATGCGTTTCAAAAAGCGGTCGATTTAGAGCCCAAACAACGTTGGTATTGGAATGGTTTGTACGATGTACATTATCAAACCAAAGCGTATGAAAAAGCAATTATCATAGTTGAAAAATTAGTCACTTTCGATGCAAATATGAAAGAAGATTTAGTGTCGTTATATATGAATACCCAGCAATTTGATAAGGCAAAAACAGCAATTGACGACATTGAAAGTAAAGGTACATTATCTAAAACAATTGAAATGTACCAATTGCAACTTCAAAATATGTCGAAAGGCAACAAGCCAAAAATAATCGATTTGGAAGCGGCTATAAAAAGCAACCCTAAAGCAGAACAAAATTATATCGATTTAATTTATGCGTATTCTGTAAACAATCAAGAAGACAAAGCATTTCAAACGGCTTTGTTGTTAGAAAAAGAGCTGCCAAATTCTGATTTAGCACACGTTAGTTTGGTTAAATTTCATATTCAAGCGAATGACATTTCAAAAGCTACAGATTCTTACAAAAGAGTTGTAAAAAGCAGTAAAATTGATTTTAAAATTAAGCAACGCGTTTTAAACGAGTACTTAATATTTGCCACAAAAAATCCGCAATTACTTGTAGAAATTGATAATAGCATTTCATATTTCGACAATAATGTAGGAATGGATGTAAATAAAGAATTAGGAAAGTTTTTTTACAATAAAAATAATTTCGAATTGGCACAGAAGTACATCGAAAAATCCAATTCAAACGACATTGAAGCAATTGACTTACTTTTGAATATTTATGATTTCAATAAGCAATTTGAAAAAATGGCAAAAAAATCAGAGGTTTGCATCGATTTATTTCCAACCAAAGCCAATTTGTATTATTACGCCGCAAAAGGAAATAACAACTTGAAAAATTTTAAAAAAGCAAAAGATTTTTTAGAAATGGGAATTGATTACGTTATTGATGATCCAAATTTAGAAGTTGGATTTTGCAAGCAATTTATAATTTGCGCCGATGGATTATCGGATTTAAAAATGAAACAAACCTATCAAAAAAGATTAGATGCAATTTCTAAAAAATAATATGAATAAACTTTTCACATTTCTAATATTAGTAGTCGTTTTAGCTTCGTGCAAAACGAAAAAAACAGTCGTAGAACAAACCGTTGCTAAAGAAGCAGTGGTTGATAATAAAGCGAAAGCAATTATTGAAAAGCATTATCAAAATACGTTGAATTTTCAAACGGTTTCTATTCGTTCTGCTGCAGATTATGAAGACCAAAAACAATCCATTTCCATAGGTGCCGATATCCGAATTAAAAAAGATGAAATCATTTGGATCAATCTAAAATTTTTCGGAATCCCAATGGCAAAAGCACTTATAACGCCAACAAGAGTAAGTTATTATGAAAAAACAAACGGGACTTTTTTTGATGGTGACTATTCTATTTTAGCTAAAATGTTAGGTACCGATTTAGATTTTCAAAAAGTGCAAAATTTGTTGTTAGGACGTCCTATTGATGATTTAACCAAAGACGTTTTCATTGCAGAAATTGCAACTAATCTAGTGCAATTAAAATCAAAAAAACAAGCCGATATTGAAAAGTTATTTCGTTTTGAAACAGGAAATTATTTGTTAAAAGAGCAATTTATCAATCAAATTTCAAAAAACAGAAATGTTTTAGTGAACTATCCATCTTTTAGTAATCAAGACAATATTTTTCTTCCAACTGGCGTTTCTATTATTGCCAACCAACAAAATCAAGTTAAAATTAATGTAGAATATAAAAAAATTACGTTTAATGAATCATTATCGTATCCATATTCTATCCCAGATGGTTATTCTCAAATAAAAATAGATTAATTTTGTAAAAAATATCAAGAATGAACAAATTTCTTTTATCCCT
>Ga0208595_1000380_pt1 | contig 17314 bp, 7 predicted proteins | sample LakMenEpi28Jun11_FD_150742 | JGI IMG/M metagenome (GOLD analysis project Ga0208595, IMG submission 150742) | Freshwater microbial communities from Lake Mendota, WI - 28JUN2011 deep hole epilimnion (SPAdes) | ecosystem: Environmental > Aquatic > Freshwater > Lake > Epilimnion/Euphotic zone ...
TTTGATAACACAGGGGGCAGCAATGCAGGGATCTCGGTTCCGGGCAACGCCTATTACAACCCCACAGGAGGAGCGTCTCCGGTTGGCGGTCAATTCGCCTACTTAAAATATGGCGGAGGAATGCATCTGGATGTGCCCCTCAATGGGGGTACGGTCACCTTGAGCTTTTATGCGCTGGCATACAACGATAACACCAACATTGACATCAAGCTGGGTGGCACGGCACTCACTTTCAGCCAGAATCCGGTCTCCATCAGCAACTCGGGCTGGGCGTTGTATACGAGTGATGAGATCGCCGTGAGTGCTGGAACTTACAACCTACTCTTCGGACGGATCAACAATGCCGGTGGGGGTAACGCATCCGATGGCACCTATATCGATGGAGTCTATTTGACGCAGGGTGCGGCCCTCCCAACCTACGGCTCGTGGTCCACTGCCAATAATGTTATCGGGGGTCCGGACCAAGATAGTGATAATGATGGTGTGCTCAACGGCGTGGAGTATTTCATGAACGCCGCTGCGGGATTCACCGCCAATCCGGGCCTTGTGAATAACACCGTGACCTGGCCCAATGGCGGCAACATCCCAAGTTCCGCCTACGGCAGCCAGTTCGTTGTGCAAACTTCCGCCAACTTGGTGAACTGGACGGACGTGCCCGGCACAGGCGATGCGAATCTCGTTAACACTTCCAGTTCGGTCACATACACCCTGACCGGTTCCGGAACAAAGTTCGTCCGCCTCAAGGTGACGCCGAACTGAAATGGCTCTTAGCAATGCTCCAATCTGTCTGATACCAAACATAAACACACAAACAAACTAACAATGAAAAAACACATCAAACACATAGTCCCCATTCTGGTTGCAGGCTCAGGCCTCATCCTCACATCTCGCGCCAGCGCGACTGCTACACTCAATGGTTCGTTTGAAAGCCCGGCACCGAGCCAAATAGGCTATTGGGGGACCACCCCGACCCTTGGAGATCAGGGTGGGAGTGGGTGGACATTTGACACGATTGGAGGATTTTCCGGAATTGGAAAAGCAGGCACCTATTGGGGTGTGGGATCCTCGCCTGACGGGGGTAATTTTGGAACTCTCCAGTATGGAGGTGGATTCTCTCAGGGGATTACTCCCGGTGCGGGCCTCACCACGGTCAGCTTCCATGCAAGAGCAGCTGATCCGGGAACAACCATCGATATTTCGCTGGGCGGTACGGCATTAAAATTCGGAGGCGGCACCCCGATCTCGATCGGAAACTCGTCGTGGACGAAATACACCAGCGTGGTGGCGAGTGTGGGGGCAGGAAGTCAAAACCTTCTCTTCGGAAGAACCAATAACACCGGTGGCGGTAACGCATCCGGCGGCACCTACATTGATGGGGTTTCTTACCAGCATCATATTGCGACAGCCAACTACAACTTTGAGTCGCCTGCTTCACCCGGTTATTATGGAGCCGAAGTTCCAACAGTTGCTGCCCAAGGCGGCAGCGGTTGGACATTCGATAACACCGGCGGTAATGCCGGTGTAGGGTATGCAGGTAGTTATTGGAACAATACAGGTGTCGCTTCTCCAACCGGCGGAAATTTCGCCTACCTGTCGTATGGCGCAGGAATGTATCAGAATGTGACCCTCGACGGGGGACTGGCCACTCTAAGCTTCTATGCTCTGGCGAGTGGCAACAACACCAACATTGACATCATGCTAGGCGGCACAGCGCTCACTTTCAACCAGAATCCGGTCTCCATCAGTAACTCGGGCTGGGCGTTGTATACGAGTGATGCGATCAACGTGGTCGCTGGGACTTACAACCTGCTCTTTGGGCGGATCAACAATGCCGGGGGAGGTAACGCCTCCGGTGGCACCTACATCGATGGAGTCTATTTGACACAGGCTGTGCCCGAGCCCTCGACTTACGCGCTGGTCCTCGGCGGCATCGCGACCATGGTCCTGATCCGTCGCCGCCCGCAGGCCTGAAAATAATCGTAAGGCAATCAACTCCAATGGGATGTCTTTAGAACACTCGTGTCCTAAAGACATCTTGAGGATTTGCTAAACCCAATTCAGCGAGCACCCTTAAAAACAAAAATACTACAGAATATTGAGTGTCATAGACTCTTTTGCTTCGAGCTTTCTCAGGATCGAATTATCTTTGCGTAACCTTGGATTTTCCGATCTGGGCTTGGATTCAATCGGTCGAGGGCGGATTTGTGCGGGAAACATCTTACATGCCCAGCCCACCGGGCTGCCGGTTCATTTGCAACCATCGGGTCCGGCTTTATTTTCCTACGTCAGCGATCAGACCGGGGAGGCTCTCTGGACCGTTTCGTGCAGCGACAAGGAAATCGTCCTGACCTCCATGTTCACCGGGGAAAAGGCCGAGGACTTCGTCTTGCTTTTTAACCAAAAAGCGTGCCACGCCACCCTATTAGGCCGAATCACTGACAGCGGCATGGAAGTGCCCTGCGTTCTTCATCTACCGGGCCAAGGATCATTCGCCGTCAGTTGTGACCAGCCGGAAATCAGGATCGGCTATTCCGCCCGTCGGACATGCGAGCGCCCATTTGTTCGCGTCTCTTTTCCTGCGGCGAGAGAGACCGGGCCCGCCATTACCTACCGACTGAAGGTTGTTGCCATTCATCCCGACCTTGGACCTGTAGGGAACGATCCGATCTATGACGGTTTCAAGCGGGGATTTCTCAATATCTTCCAAGTTAATCCGAACTCCCGGACATTGGCGAACAATGCCTCCAGTGATCCAGTTCCTTTCATCATGTATTCCTGCGCGGAATTTGCCCGCGCCTGCCCTCCGCTCCCGGGCGGTCTAACCTGCCTGGATTTGGTGAAAATGACTGTAAACCGTTATTTGGACGGCTTTCTCGGCTATGGGCAGGTCGGCTATGGCTGTTCCGCCGCTTCCCCGCCGAATCCCGAATTTGTACCCTGGCCATCGCCGTGGACGACTCTCGACACACTGCCCTCGCTGCTGATTTCTGCTGCCATTTGCGCCGAAGGCGACGAGGATTGCAGGTGGGCCCGTGATCGGTGGGGAGTGATGATCGAAATGGCCCGGGAGATGATCGCGGCAGACCGTGACGGTAACGGTCTAGTCGAGTATCCGCGCAGCGGAAATTACGGGGAGCAGGTTTCTGAGGAGAGCCGACCTTCCAATTGGTGGGACTGCATTAATTTCGGGCACGAGGACGCCTACTCCAATGCCCTTGCATACCGCGCCTGCCGGCTGCTGGCTCCTCTGGCCGTCCGATTGGGGCGTCATGACGATGCAGAAACTCTGAATTCTTTCGCCGACCGGCTTAAGCAGGCTTATGTGCCGGCGTTTCTCAACCCCGAAACCGGAATTCTTGCGGGATGGAGGAGTGCCGACGGTCAGTTGCACGACTATTGGTTTACATTCATCCAAAGCGTTGCCGTGTCCTACGGTCTGATCGAGGGGGCACTGGCTGGTGATCTAATGGACAGGATTTTCACCAAAATGGAAGATGTCGGATTCAACAGATTCGACCTTGGTCTCCCTGGCAATCTGGTCCCGATCAAGAAAGGAGACTATCAATCTGATGAGACCCCGCCTGAGCGCTTTGGAGTGCCTCGACTGGAAGATGGTTCCGATGGATTTCAGTTCTATGAAAACGGCGGCGCCACCGGATGCTGGGTATATTATGCGATCAAAGCACTGTGCATTACCGGAAGGAAGAAAAGGGCCGCCGAACTGATGCGTGCCATGTTGCAATCCTACGCGAACAACTCATTCCTTGGGTTCGGGGAGAATGGAATGTCGAAGGACTGGCGGGACTGGAATGGGGGATGCCACGGGTATGAGGGACTGCTGACGGAAAACTTCATGGCACTTTTGTGTATTGTTGAGAATGGAGCGGAGATTCTGACAGACGCCGAGCAGACGGGCATTGGCGCAAGTGACCCGATCATGCTATAAAAAGGAATATCTGTCCGTGGGAACTGATCCATTAGTTCGCTGTCGCCATTTCAATACCAATGCCAGATTTTTAAATCAATAAACAAAAATGAATCAACTTATTATGAAACGGAAGCTAACGGTTCCACCATTAATGCCGGACGGAGAATTTGCCCTTGGATGCAACTACTGGGCCTCCAATTCGGGGGTCAGGATGTGGGAGGAGTGGTCTCCTGACGTAATTGCCCGGGATCTCGACCATCTCAAAAAGTTAAAAATGGACTGGCTGCGGGTTTTTCCGCTGTGGTCGGTTTTCCAGCCGATCACCCGTCATAAAACCTTTGCCAACACCACGGCTGAAATCCGGCTTGAAGGCAAGTTACTGCCTTCCGAGGGGGTGGGGCGAATGGGACTCAGTGAGGCGGCTCTTGATAAGTTTGAGGTATTTGCAGATCTCGCGCACAAAAGGGGATTCAAGCTCATGGTGTCTCTGGTCACGGGGTGGATGAGCGGCGGAATGTTCGCCCCCCCCGCCCTTGATGGGCTGAACCTCATCACGGATCCCGAGGCGGTCCTGTGGGAAACCCGCTTTGTTTCAGGTTTCGTCAGCCATTTCCGGAGTCACAAGGCCATTGCCGCCTGGGAACTGGGCAATGAGTGCAATGCCTTGGCCATCGTGGACCGGAGTCAGAGCGCCCTCTGGATGGCATCCATTTCCAACGCAATTCGCGGGGCGGATCCTCTGAGGCCGGTGTTGAGCGGCATGCATGCATTGACTGGTGAATCCGGTGGAAACTGGCATCTGGCAGATCAGGGGGAATTTCTGGATATGATGACGCCCCATCCTTATCCCATGTTCAGCCCATTTGCCGGATTGGATGCACTGAATACCCCTCGGGGCGTTTTGCAGGCGGCCGCTGCAAATCGTTTCTCGGAAGATCTCTCAGGGAAACCCAGTTTCGTCGAGGAATTCGGCACGCTCGGCCCCTGTCTGGGCTCCCCGCAGGTGGCGGCGGAACATGTAAGGGGCGTGTTATTCACCCTCTGGGCACAGAATGGAAGGGGGCTTTTCTGGTGGTGCAATCATGATTTCTCCCATCGGGAAGATCCGCCGTATTCGTGGTTTGCCCTAGAGCGAGAACTGGGTCTATTCGATGCAGAGGGAAAACCAAGGCCTTTTGCGACTGAAATCCGGAAATTTGCATCCTTTCTGGAGAAATTGCCGATCAAGTCACTGCCTAAACGTATCACGGATGCGGCCTGCCTCCTGACGAGGGAACAGGAGCAATGGCCCGTTGCGAATTCAACTTTTATTCTTGGTCAGCAGGCGGGGATCGACTTTTCGTTCCATAATCTGCTTGAACAGCCGGTGCCTGAAGCTGCGGTCTATTTTCTTCCAAGCATGAAGAGCGCGTGGAGCATTGAACGCGGACAATGGCGCGATCTTTGCAGCCGCGTCCGCAAGGGAGCCACCCTATACATCTCCATCGACGACGCAATGCTGGATGAATTTGAAGCCGTTACCGGCTTGAGGATTGAGACAAGGCAGCGCCGGACCTCAGACCTGCGAGTGGAATTTGAAGGGGAGAAAATGGACTTTTCGATGTCCGGCCAGATGGGACACACATTTTCCGTGGTCGGGAAAAAACTTGAGGTTTTGGCCTGTGAAGATGGCGGATCTCCGCTCTTTACAAGATACAACCTTGGGAAGGGGCAGGTCTTTGTTCTGGGGTTCCCTGTTGAGCGGCACCTAGCCTCGCTGCCGGGAGCGTTCCATGGAGAGACGGACAAGCAAGCGCAGCTCTTTTATCGCAAACTCGCCAGTTTCCTTAAACCATCCGACGTAGGGCGGAAGGTTGCCGCCCAGGAATACCCTCATGTCGCAATGACCGAACACATCTTAAATAATAATCAACGAGTCGTTGTCGTCATTAATTTAAAATCCAGCCCATCCCCGGTTTCAATCAAACTTTCCCCTCCTTGGAGAATCTATAATACATGGCATGGCCCTGCGGCTATTCAGAATCACCAGGAGAATTGCTGGAGCATTTCCCTGGATGGAATGGAGACCGCCGTCTATGAAATCACCCGCCGCAGAACCCGATTTTCGCGATGAATTCAACCAGTTATTGAGGCAGACTGAATAACAAAGACATTTACTGTAAAGAAAACAATCAATTTCATCTATTGTAAATAGAGCTATCTTTCAATCACATTCGTGAAGTTTCCTAGAGTCTTAATATGCGATCATGCAAAAAGAACATCCCTTCCACCGAATGACTCCTCCTATGCCTGCAAATCACCATACTACCTCAAGACCTACAACAAAAGCATTTACGTTGCCTGAAATGTTGGTGGTTATAGCAATCATAGCGGTTCTTGCCGCTTTCACCATGACTCTCTATGGGAAACTCATGTCGAGCGCACGGAATACTCAGTGCGTCTCAAATTTAAAGACACACGGAATCGCCATTAATTGTTATGCTGCTGATAACAACAACCAACTTCCTCCTTTCTCACCAACCCAGTCCCCCGCGTGGTATCAGTACCTCGGCTCACAGTTTGGAGATGGAGACTCGAACCTCGAATCATGGATGCCAGAGAATTTACTGTGCCCCGAGATCCGTAAACAAATGGCATCGAAAGGTTATGTAAATCTGGCTAACTCCTACTGGATGAATTTTGGAAATACAGTGAATAGAAACAATACTTCGAGACGTATCGGATGGATGAGCAAGCGTGGACCTGAGCAATGCGTGCTGCTGGCGGATGCAAACCCGGCCAATTTCCATGAAATGACAAAAAGCAGCGCCTATTTCGGATCTTACGGAGGGTATAACAAGACTGATATCGGGGCTGTGCATGGAGCCAACGCAAATTTGTTGTTTTTTGACGGTCATGTCCAGTCCATGTCCGTGGCAGAAATTCAGGACCGCGACAAGTGGTTCAAAATGATGAATACGAGTTATAATGGCCCCTGGGGTGAATGGTATGAGCCTTGAGTTTTACTAGACAATACAACAAATCAAATTAAAGTAATTTATAAAATGATAAAAGCATTTCAGTTTCTGTTTCCCCTTATCAACTGGGGCATCGCTTCAGTCGGAGTTCTTATCACTCCTTGCCTCAACGCTGCCGATGCAAGACATTTTTGGAAAATCGAGGGAGAAGCGCTTGCGGAAGGAGCGCCACTCTCCTTCCCTGCATGGTCGGAGGGGGGGCTCAAGTGGGGCGGCAAGTGGGTTGTAGATACAAGCCCGGATGCCAGCGAAGGTAAGGTTCTCCGTGGAATTTCCGAACCTAGGCTGGAGGAAAGTCGGGGAGTCGATGTTGCCTTTCCAAGGGCAGGCAGGTGGAACTTATGGGTCCGTTATGAACAGCAGGAGCATCCGCTTTCCGGAATGCTGGTTGTGCTTCGGGATCGTAATGAGGAGGTGATCGCCAGCGCCCTCGTCGGATACGACGTGTTTGCCGCTCTGCCTGATGCTGCGCGCCTAGTGCTTCCGGTTCCGACGGCTGTTGCGCGACACAAGGAATTTAGATGGGAGCGTCTCTCATTCGTAATCGAGAGGCCGCAGGTAGCGAGACTCGCAGTGAAGGGGATGGAAGAATGGCCGAGCGGACAACCCCGTGTTCTCGACACTTTTGTTTTGACGGACGATGAGGCATTCAATCCTGAGCGCGATGAGTGGAGAAAAATTCCGACTCAGGAGACCGCTTCGGTTGCTCTGCAGGAAGATAAGGTGCCGAAAGGTATGGCACGGGGCAAAGGAGTACCGGCAAATGCAGGGGCATTCGCAGGGGAATCATCATCCAAAAAACAACTCCAGTTCGGTTTGGTGCAATGCTACGGGAATTACATTGATTTCGCGCGTATGGCAAAACTTGGGTTCAACCGCGATCACGGAACCTGGGGTTCGGTAAAGCATGGTGTTTCCTCAATGAACAAGAAAACGGTAACACTTGACATCGAACCGGATGAAGAGTTCAGAGCGAAATACCCCTTTCCAACCGGAAGATTTAAAACCGCTGAAGGAGAAGTAAGCCAGTCAATTTGGAGTTACAGTTTCGAGCCAATTTGGAATTGGCGGGAAGAAGTGATCGCGGAGCGCATTCGGGCTGGTGAACCAGAAGGAGGTCTCCTCGCTTCACATGCTGTCGCGTTCGAGCATGGGGGCCAGATGGACTATTCAGATGTCTCTCAACAGCGTTTCCGACAATGGCTCCAGACGCGGTTTCACTCCATTCAGACTCTAAATCAAGAGTTGGGGACTTCATTTGCAGACTTTGATGCCGTTACCGCTCCGACGCGTGAAACAGGGCCATTGAGTCTCTATCTGGCATTCCGACAATTCAATGGAGAAATGTTCACCGCTGCGGTCAAGAGAGCAGCAGATATTGTCAAGCGTGAAGACCCCTCCGCTACAATCTCAAATCAAAGCTCAGATGCCCAGTTGCTCCTACCAACATTCACACGAATGTCGCCAATGGACTGGGAACAGTTCATCAATGTTGGGTTCGAGGGGCTTCCCGAATTCGGCGTCGACATCTACTGTGCAGATGATGCCATGGGGAATACTGTTTCCTTGCTCCAAAGTCTGGCCGGTGGTCGGCGAATTGTAAGTCACGAATCACAAGTCCATACCACAGACACTCGGATTGCTGGCCGGACATTTTGGCTCATGCTGGCTAAAGGGATGAAAGGGGTCCATATTTTCCAGAATCAGCATGGCGCAAACTACGATGGTGGTCCGAAAATGGCATCATTCGAGAGAGATCAGTCCCCTAAAGATCGTCTTGGCGCACAAGTGGACTGCATCATGGAAGCGCATCGCCAGGAGCATATCCTCTCAGATGCAAAGCCGATCTTTCCATCCAAAGCGATCTACATCTACTACAGTCGGATCGATCTGTCGCTCAATGCATGGCCGCTTCAGAGCACATGGGGAGAAAAAGTCAACAGTCCGGTGCGGGTCTACGAATTGTTAAGAGGACTCGGCTATGAAGTGCGGTGGATCACGCCGAAGCAGATTGATGAGGGAGGACTCGCTAATGTCGGAGCCTTGGTGCTGAGTGATTGTCAGTATATTCCGACGACTGCTGCAAACAAAATCAAGGATTACATTCATTCGGGCGGGATTGCCATCGCCGATGGTTGGCCGGGAGCCTTCGATGGCAACGGAAAGGTGCAAAGCGTTCTTGGTGATGTTTTTGGGGTTGCGGCGTTTGATCAGACTGACAACGGATCAAGAGGAAGCCTCGCTCTCCAAGAGACGACCCAGGGATACGGCGATGTGACCATTAACGCGATTAAGGCAGAAAAAATCCAAGATACTGTTGGCGAAGTCTATGCTGTCATTGATCAAAGCCATCCACTCGCCAAGAGTCTGGGCCCATTCACGGTGAGCGGATATGGGCTGACCCGGGCAAAGTGTAAGTCTGGTGATGTCGTCGGGTTTACCTTCGGATGCTTTCCTGGATTGGTTGTAAACCGCTTCGGAAAAGGCACGACACTTTGGTCGTCCATGATGCTCGGTTCGCTTTATGGTTCAGCCGCAAATCGGCATGAATCCGAGAACATTCATTCGGGTTTGGATGCCCATCGAATCCTTGGAGCATTTCTGTCTTATGCTGGACTGAAACCCTATTCCAAAAGCAACCTCGACGGGAGAATTGCAAAAAATCTGAGGGTGGAGCTTCCCCTGATCGACAAACAGAATAATGCATTTGTTGGTATAACGTCCTTCAATGAAGCCGTCACCCCTGCACAGACGCTCACCTTAGCCTGGCCCGAGGAACTCCCAGGACCCAAGATGGCATTCTTCTCCGCCGGGGGAACCAGAAACTTGGCTCCGATCACATTCCGACGGGAGAAGGACAGGCTTGCCTTTGATATTCCTGGATTTGATTCGCATGCGGCGCTCATTCTATTAAATGACAGCAGGCCGTTGGTATCGGTTGAAATCAATGGTACTGAAACCGGTGCCGCCGGTTTGCCCGTGCTCTATCCCAATTCAAAAATCTCTCTGCGCTGCCGGGTAATTAATCCAAGCCCCAGGGCATTGCCGCCGGGTGCTATTTCCCTTGCGGCACCGGAAGGGTGGTTTGTATCCGCAGATGAAAAGAAACTCCCCCAGATCGAACCGTGGTCGAGCGCTGAGGTGGAATTCCAAGTCCAAACGGGGAGCGTTTGTGCGCAGCGCCAGCTAAAAACCATGATCATAAAGTGGAACGCGGATGATCGCAGTGTCGAGTCGACACCCAGCAGCCCTGTTGTTTGGTGGCAAAACAAGGATGACGCCAGCGCGTCGAGGTTCCAATTTTGAAAACACTAAAAATTGAAGACGCTAAAAGCAGCTAAAGAAAAGACCGCCGCTGCGGTTTTTGCGACGCTTGCGTTGTGCACGGGTTTTTATCTTGTTTCTGTGTGCCAGGCGGGTCCTTCATTTTGGGCAGATCCGAGAGATAAAAAGATCATCGAGATTGGCTGGGATGCCCTTCCGGCTGCACAACTTTTGAATGAATTGCCCAACCGTCAGAACACCAGTTTCGACGGAATGGCCTTTTTAGTGCCGCTTGCAGGAGATGTTGATTCGAGCATTTGTGTTTTCGATACGGTACAACATTCCCCGGATGCCTACGGTTTTGATGTTCTCCAAAATATATCGAAGTCTTGGGGGCGATATACAGACAACCTGATCTGGGTGTTCGCCATTCATTCGAAATCCAACCGGGACTTCGATTGGTTCGATGACTCCCAGTGGGACCGCATTGAAGCGAACGCAAAAAATCTTTCGAAGTGTATAAAGATTTCCGGCGCTAAAGGAATTGCGCTGGACCCGGAATTTTACTACGGTGTGAATCCGTGGCAGTATTCCGCAGATAAGTTCTCTGGAAAAACCTTTGATCAAGTATCCCAGACCGTGCGGGTAAGGGGACGCCAGTACATGCGTGGTCTGCAGAGTGTCAAAAGTGATGTGGTGCTCTATGGGCTGGAGTTGATATTCGGAAGCAGTAGGAACCCGAACCCGCAAGACAATGAACTCGCGCTTCTTTTGCCTTTTGCTCTGGGAATGCTTGATGAAGCCAATCCCGGCACTGTTCTGATGGATGCGTCACAGGTGAACTACCACCTCGCATCGACTGCCGGGGCCAGCTATTATTATGATCAAATAAGAAATGTCGTCCGCAGCAACTGTATCCCATCGGACCTTCTGGATAAATTTGACCGCCAGTATCTGGCGGCCTACGGCCTATGCATGGATCTCTGCTATGTACAGGGAAGTTTGGCTGTCCATACCAACCTTTCGGCGGACCAGCAGGATGATTTCTGGAGAAATAATCTCTATTACGCCCTAAGAAATACGGATCGATACGTTTCTGTCTACACTCAGTTCAAGAATACTGTGGATCAGAGGTTGAATTGGTACACCGGCGATTTCATTCCAGCGAACGCCAAGGCTATCATGTCTGAAGTTCGCACGAAGATTAACGCCAACCAGTCATTGGGATTTAGCTTAAATACGCCTGAGGTAAAGATCATGGCTCCCTCGGTGAGTTGGACAGCCGGCAGCAATCAGGTCGCCGCCCAGGCAAGTGCGGTGTTTTCTTACCAAAATGCTCCGGGTGTTTCTCATTCCGATTTGTATTTGGACGGTTTGTATGCAGGAACGTTCAATGGGGGGACTGTTTCCATCAATGCCAGTCTTATGTCACCCGGAAAGCATCAATTGTTTTTACGGAGTTTTTCCAATGGCGTGGCCGAGACATTTAGTGACAGTGATATCCTTCTGGTGGATGCGACAATCACAAAAAGTCCTGCAATTGCCAATACGGCGTATTCATCATCCATCGCCGGAAGTGGATCAAATGCCTACGGCCTTCCGATAACCTACGAAAAACTCTCAGGACCATCATGGCTTTCCGTGGACTCGGACGGCACCCTCTCCGGAACACCTCAAACCAGCGACTCCGGGGCTAATCTTTGGATCGTTCGCGCCAGAAGCGGCTATGGCGGGTCTGACATATCGAGTCTTAGCGTCATGGTTTATCCCACAAATAATTATGGCACTCTTACGGGTAACAGCACCAGTTCAGGCTATATCAACCGTGTCCAGTTATCAAATTTAGACAATACCTCGGGCAATAACAACGGCTATGCCGACTTCAGGGGCCTGATCGCCAACCTCGTTCCCGGGCAGAGTGTTAACTACACGCTCACTCCCGGAGGGAATAGCATATTCACCACCATGGCGTGGACCATCTGGATCGATTTTAATCGGGATGGCAGTTTTAGTGACGCCGAAAGAATTGTTACGACAAGCGCTTCGAGCTTTGCAACAAGCGGGAGTTTTACTGTGCCAGCCACGGCTACCGCAGGGCCAAGCCGGATGCGTATTGCCATGAAACGCTCCAGCACTGCGCAAACAAGCCCAACGGACACGTTCTCAAGTGGCGAGGTGGAGGATTATTCGGTCCAAATCGGAGCAGGCACGGTTCCGAATGCAGTTCCCTATTTCCTCTCCGCTCCAACGACCAAAACCGATCTTCCTGCAGGATCACCCATCACTGGATCGCTCGCCTCCAATGCGGCCGACTGGGAGATTGATGGGTTAACGTTCTCAAAGACATCCGGACCGGCGTGGCTTGCAATTGCACCCGATGGCACGCTTTCAGGTATTCCACCAGCCTCTGCGCGCGGTTTGAACAGTTTTGTCGTTGGCATCGCTGACAGTGCTGGTGGAACAAATGCCGGTACGCTTCAGGTCAATGTTATCAATAATGCACCTCTGCCGGTATCGCAGAACGTCAACACTGCCTGGCGAAAACCTGTTTCCATCAACCTGACAGGAACCGATGCCGACGGGGACGCACTCACTTTCGCAATCGACTCCCAGCCGGGAAGCGGTGTCCTAAGCGGTACCGCCCCTGCGCTCACTTACACGCCGGGAGAATTATTCAGTGGTACCGATAGCTTCACATTCCATGTCAGTGACGGATTTGTTAATGGCTTAATAGAAAATTACAACTTTGATTTGCCGGCTTCGCCAGGTTACTATGGAGCAGAAGCGCCAGATCCTGTGGATCAGGGAGGGATTGGATGGACTTTCGATACTGCCGGGGGCAACGCGGGGGTGGCAAATGCGGGAAGCTACTGGGTGCCTCCCGGCGGAACCTCACCCACTGGCGGGAATTTCGCCTATATTGCCTACGGAGGCGGTGTCTTCCAGAATATATCTCCGGGTGAAGGATTGATAACGGTAAGTTTTTACGCTGTAGGGTCTACAGGCAACCCAGCTTCCACGAACATAGACATCTCGGTCGGCGGCACGGCGCTCAAGTTCAGCGGCAGCTCGGTGTCAATTGGCAACACGGTGTGGACCTTTTACACAAGTGATCCCATCAATGTTGGTGCCGGGAATCAGAATCTTCTATTTGGGCGCATCAACAATGTGGGAAGTGGCAATGCACAGGGCGGTGTATTTATCGATGGCGTGACCATCACTCGCTATGGCACCGTCACCATCGTCGTGGGGCCTGCGCCTTATGATGCATGGAAACAGACAAATTTTACCACGCAGCAGCTCGCGCAATCGAGTGTTTCCGGTGATCTTTCGGATCCGGATCACGACGGAGTCCCAAACCTGATTGAATATGGGCTTGGGACGGATCCCAATAAAACTTCAATGATCGGACTGCCAACTCTCTCAACCACTGGAGATTATCTTAGCCTTACATTCACTCGTCAAAAATGGGCTGCGGATATAACCTATCGAATCGAAGCAACGGGAGATTTGACCTCATCATGGACCGAAATCTGGAGCAGTTCCAGCGTGCCCTACGGCGGTGGCAACAATGCATCGGAGTCTGTGACAGTTCAGGACTCTGTTTCAGTTTCTTCTGCATCAACTCACAGGCGATTTATGCGTTTAAAAATTACCAAACCTTAAAAGATAATCCCACATGTATATCAGCAAAACAGACATATTAAAAAAAACCGCCATCGCATCAACGATAACAGCATGTTTTATATCACTTAGTTCGGTCGCCCGATGTCAAGAGAATGCATCAACATTCTCAGCCGATCCAAAGGACAAAAAAATCATCGAGTTGGGCTGGGACTCGCTCCCTGTAGAGAAGCTAGTCGAGGAGTTGCCCTCGCGTCAAAACAGTCACTTTGATGGGATGGGGTTTCTTGTGCCATTGCAGGGGGATACCGATTCAAGTATCTGCCTTTTTGATACAACCGTTCACAATGATGAAGATTATCGTTTTGATCTTCTGAAGCGGCTTTCCGAATCGTGGGGCAAATACACGGATAATCTTATCTGGGTGTTCGCAATTCATTGGAAATCTAACCGGGCTTTCGACTGGTTTGATGACGAGCAATGGCAACGCATTGAGGCGAATGCAAGAAATCTTTCGAAGTGTATCAAGATTTCCGGCGCGAAGGGAATCGCCCTCGATCCTGAGCACTACTATGGGGAAAATCCATGGCAATACTCTGCTGAGAAGTTCAATGGAAAATCCTTCGATGAAGTTTCAAAAGTCGTTCGGGCTCGGGGGGCGCAGTACATGAGAGCACTTCAAAGTGAGAAACAAGAAGTAGTCTTGATGGCCTTTGAACTACTTTTCGGAAGCGGACGTAAAATCGACGAAGCTTGGACCCTGGGTTTATTGGGGCCTTTTGCACTTGGCCTTCTTGAGGGAGCAAATCCAGGTTCCGTTCTTATGGATGGAGCAGAGGTGAACTATCACCTCTCGTCAACTGCCGGAGCGAGTTACTATTACAATGTGATTCGCAGAGAGCTTAGAGAAAACCGCGTCCCGGAAGACCTCAAGGGGAAATACGACAAACAGTATCTAGCAGCCTACGGATTATGCATGGATCTCTGTTATGTTCAAGGTGATCTCGCGGTGCACACCGGACTCACCCAAGAACAGATGGACGACTTTTGGAGGAACAACCTATACTACTCTCTGCGCAATACGGATCGCTACGTTTGGGTGTATTCGCAGTACAAGACGAAGATCGAAGAGCGAGTAAATTGGTATACCGGGGAATTCCTCCCGGAGAACGCAAGTCGAATTGTCAAAGAAGTACGTGAGAAGCTCGATAATGGCAAAGCCTTGGGTTTTACCTTGAATACTCCTTTCGAGAAAATCATGGAGCCGAATGTCCAATGGAGCCCTGATAACAAAAATATTATTTCCTCCGGAGAGGAGGTGCAACTATACTATGATAAAGACGATCAGGTCTCGCACGTCGATCTCTACTTAGATGGCTTAAGGGTAGGGTCGTTTTATGATGGTAAAGTTATTGTTTCAGGGAAACACCTGTCACCAGGAAAACATCAACTCGTTTTGCGGGGATTTTCAAGGACGGAACCCGAACACTTCAACGACAGCGATATCTTCTGTATTGATGTAAAAGGCTTATAAAGATACCCGACCACGAAATAGGATCCATACAAAGGCATTCTACGGTTACAGATACTATGACCCAAAAACCGGCAGATGGCCTAGCAGAGATCCGATTGAGGAAGATGGTGGAATCAATTTGTATGTGATGGTATGGAATAGTCCCATCAACTGGATTGATGTTTGGGGGTTAAAAGCGGAGCTCAATTGTACTCGATGCAAAGAAAGTGGAGTAATGCGCTGCAAAACTGTGGAAAACGGTAAGGCAAGTGATCCATTTACGACGTAAGCGCTCAACAGAGCACCTCTTGCAGTTTTGTCAGAGATCTGGCGGCTCTGGCTCCTATGCTATGCGGCTCTCGATGGCTTGAGAGGCGGCGGGGCGGGTTTTGATCCAGTGGGCTGGAAGGAGTTCTCCGAGCTGCCGTGAGGGCGGGTTGTGCATCAGTTTTTCAAACACCCACTCGAAGTAGGCGAAGGGATCTGCCCGGTGGCGGCGGACTTGCTCGACGAAGGTGTAGATGACCGCGCTGCGCCACCCGGTGTGCTCGCCACCGATGAACATCCAGTTCTTGTGTCCAAGTTTGGTGGGACGGATGGCATTTTCGGTGAGGTTGTTGTCGAACTCGATTTGTCCGTTGAGGAAACACGGCTCGAGGTGTGGCCATTGGCTTATGGCATACGCGAGCGCTTGTCCCATCTTGCTGCGCGGCGTGATCCCGCCAAAGCGATTGAGCCTGCGAAACAGCACGCCTAACCGTTTGTAAATTTGTCGCGTTTCGAGCCAGCGCGCTTTGAGTCGGTCGAGCGGGCATGCGTTCATCTCACGCAAGCGTTTCTCGATCTGATAGATGCTGCCAATGAGCAACAGGATGTGCGCGGCGATGCGCGGGTGTTCGTCGCGCGCTTCCTTGAACTTGCGGCTGATGTGAGCGAGGCAGGACACGGGCGTGATGGCCAAATCCGCGTGGCGTTCGATGAACGTGCGGTAGGCGCGAAGGCCATCGCTTTGAAGGTGACCGGCAAACGACGGTTCTCCATTTTTGCCGATCAAGATGTGATCCAAGCAATGGTTGGCCCGGCTTTTGTGCCAATCGAATAGCACTCCGTGTTCGTCATGATGATAAACCCAGAAGTAGCCCAGCGCGGTTTTGCCCGTGCCGGGCTCAAGACATCGAATCGGAGTTTCATCGACCTTGAGATAGTCCGAATTTCGAAAACGTGCGGTGAGGATTTGATGAAGCGGCAGCAGCCGGTCGGCAAGGTGGTCGTGCCAGGAGCACATCAGGTTGCGGGTCAGCTCGATGCCGTGGGTGGCCTTGAGTTTCCATTGCTCGCGATAAAATGGGCTGTGATAGCAAAACTTCTGGGTAAGCAGGTAAGCTCCAAGCGACGGGGTGAGGACAGAACCGGGAAGTAGGCAGGGCTCAAGCGGTGCTGTGACAGGCACCGCATCAACTTCGTTTCTGCGCACATGGGTGAGGCGCTTGATGATTTCGAGGGTGAAGGCGGCGGGCTTCACGTGAAGGCGTTCGCTGGTTTCCTCTCCGATGAGACGGAACTCTTCGGGTGCGGCGATCACCTCGGGATGAACGATCTCGCGCACGATGGTGGGCAGGCTCTTGAGCGATTCACTGAGCTTGTTGGTGCGCCGCGCGCGGGGCTTGGTTTCAGCCGCCGGTCCTTGGTCTACGGGATCGGCGGCGACGGGCTTTTTTGCCTCTTCGTTCAAGAACAGCATGAGCAGCTGGTTGTGATCGAGCTTCTCACTCTTCGCGCCGTAAAGCTTCTTGAGCAACTCGGCGACGATGCCTTTTTGAATGGCGAGTTCGGCTTCGAGCGAAGCGACTTTCGCGGTGAGTTCTTCGATGAGTTGTTCGGGCGTCTTGATGGATGAATGAAAAGCACAAGGCATGCCATTTTCCAGAGGAATTACGATATTTATCGTAGTTCGTACCAAGGTCTTTG
>Ga0208595_1000383_pt1 | contig 17271 bp, 15 predicted proteins | sample LakMenEpi28Jun11_FD_150742 | JGI IMG/M metagenome (GOLD analysis project Ga0208595, IMG submission 150742) | Freshwater microbial communities from Lake Mendota, WI - 28JUN2011 deep hole epilimnion (SPAdes) | ecosystem: Environmental > Aquatic > Freshwater > Lake > Epilimnion/Euphotic zone ...
CAATAAGTTTTCAATAATTAAAATTTTATCCGACACTTTCGCGCCACCAATAATAGCCGTGAAAGGTTTTTGTGCTTCGTGTAAAACCTTTTCTGCACTTACTACTTCTGCTTCCATCAAGAAACCAAAAGTTCTATTTTCTTTAGCAAAATATTGTGCAATGATGGCTGTAGATGCGTGCGCTCTATGCGCTGTTCCAAATGCATCGTTCACATATACATCCCCTAGCTTTGCTAATTTTTCGGCAAATGCTACGTCGCCTTTTTCTTCTTCCTTGTAAAATCTTAGGTTCTCTAATAACAATACCTGGCCTGCTTGTAAAGCTGCTGCTTTATTTACGGCGTCTGCACCAATGCAATCATCGGCAAACTGTACCTCCTTGCCACCCAATAATTCAGACAAATGTGCAACTACATGTTTTAAAGAATATTTTTCGGTAGGACCATCTTTTGGTCTACCCAAGTGGCTCATTAAAATAACGCTGCCTCCGTCTTGTAAAATTTTATTGATTGTTTTTACAGTCGCACGCATACGAGTGTTATCTGTTATTTGATATTGCTCATTTAAGGGCACGTTAAAATCGACACGAACAAGGGCTTTTTTACCCGCGAAAGAAAATGATTGAAAACTGCTCATATTGTATGTTTAATTCTTTTATAATTTTTGTGGCTACTTGGAAACTGAATAAAAATGCCCCCGGATTTCGGAGGCATTGTATATGTTTAATTTACTTATTTAATTTTGCTTGCAAAGTATTTAACTGTGCGCACCAATTGGCTTACATAGCTCATTTCGTTATCGTACCAAGCTACAGTTTTAACCAACTGCACATCGCCTTGTGTCATTACTTTAGTTTGAGTGGCATCAAATAATGAACCATAAGAAATACCAATGATATCAGAACTTACAATCTCATCTTCTGTGTAACCAAAAGATTCATTTGCTGCTGCTTTCATAGCTGCGTTTACTTCCTCGGCAGTAACTTTCTTAGTTAAGATGGTTGTTAATTCAGTTAAAGAACCAGTGATGGTTGGAACACGTTGTGCTGATCCATCTAATTTACCTTTTAAGCTAGGCAATACTAAACCAATTGCTTTTGCAGCACCGGTTGTGTTAGGAACAATATTCGCAGCAGCTGCTCTTGCTCTTCTTAAATCATTTTTTGGATGAGGTCCGTCCAAAGTATTTTGGTCATTGGTATACGCATGCACGGTTAACATTAAACCTGTCACGATACCAAATTGCTCTTCTAAAACTTTCGCCATTGGCGCTAAACAGTTCGTAGTACAAGATGCACCAGAAATTACTGTTTCAGTACCATCAATAATTTCATGGTTGGTATTGAACACTACAGTCTTCATTTCGCCTGTTGCTGGAGCAGAAATTACCACTCTTTTAGCACCTGCTTTAATATGTAATTCTGCTTTTTCTTTATCTGTAAAGAATCCTGTAGACTCAATCACTACATCTACATTATGCGCGCCCCAAGGAATTTGAGCTGGATCTCTTTGTGCATATATTTTAACAGCATGGCCATTCACCACCACTGCATCTTCTGTTGATTTTACTTCGGCATCAAAACGACCTTGAGCACTATCATACTTTAATAAGTGCGCTAAAGCAGCTGGAGAAGTAAGGTCATTGATTGCCACTACTTCGATCCCTGGTGTATTGTAAATTTGACGGAAAACTAAACGTCCGATACGGCCAAAACCGTTGATTGCCACTTTTACTGAACTCATTGTATTCGATTTATTTATTAATAGAGATGCGAAGATACAATCCTTTTAAAAATAAAATCCTAAATCCGGATTAAATAACGAACAAGACTCAATAAAAACAAGCTTTAAGACAATCAGCAGGATATTTCATTAAACACAAACCTTTGCAGTAGCCATATTCTTGAAATAGCTAATTTCTCAAAATCAGGAAAAAAAGGCCAAATTGTTTGGCAGTAAAGCCTATGAATCCTATTTTTGCGACCCAATTGACCCAAAAGGTCGTACAGTTGGCCGGTTCGTCTATCGGTTAGGACAGCCCCCTTTCACGGGGCAAAGACGGGTTCGATTCCCGTACCGGCTACAAAGCCTCTCACAAAGTGAGAGGCTTTTTTAATGCGACACAACGACGAAAGCTCGCTTTTGAGAGTTGGGGAGCGTTAAAAAAGCCAAAAGCAAACTTCGTTTGCTTTTGAAAGGCTTTGGGTAAGGCCACAGCCGAGGAAGTCGGCGAAGCCGACAGTCCCGAAGGCTTTGGGTTAATCCAATGGCAAGGGCAGACGTTCAAGCGAAGCGAGAACGGCAGTCCCGAAAAGTATTTATACTCAAATCTCAAGTTTACATATTTATTAATATAGACATTGAAAAACTATTAATTAAATAGTTGCCCTTTTGGGCAACTTAAACTAACTTTGAAATTGAGTACAAATAAGAAATTAAGAAATGCCATCTTTTACAAAAATTATTTTGAAAATTTTTTTATACAACAAAATAATAGAGTCAAAGAAAAAATACTTTGGACTATTCGATTAATTGAAGATGTTGAAGTTGTTCCTTCTATTTATTTAAAGAGTATATCAGGAACAGATGGTATATATGAAATAAGAATTCAAACTGGTTCAGATATTTTTAGGATATTTTGTTTTTTTGATAAAGAGAATTTAGTTGTAATTGGAAATGGATTTCAAAAGAAAACCCAAAAGACACCTAAAAATGAAATCACCAAGGCAATTCAAATAAAATTAAATTATGAAAACGAAAAATAATACCATTTCCTTAGATCAATTTATTACGAATCATTATGGCGTAATTGGGACTAAAAAAAGAGATTCTTTTGAAAAGGGATATGAAAACTTTAAGCTTGGGGCTATGCTTCAAGAAGCTAGGCTGAGAAAAGGCTTGACTCAAGAAGCACTAGCCTTAAAATTAGGTACTACAAAGTCCTACATTTCAAAAATCGAGAATGATATTAAAGAAATACGTTTATCTAATTTACAGCGATTGGTTGAAGTTGGACTTGACGCTAAACTTGAATTAAATATTCATTTTTGAACTACCGAGTAATCCTCGATTGTTCAACTGTTCGGAAAATCCGAACAGTTGAATTTTCTATATTTGCTCCTTAGAAAATTTTCAAGCTTTATTCAACACCCTTATTTTTCATGCTTAACAAATAAGTATTATACACTTTAAATAAAATACTTACCTTTAGCGTAAGTATCGTAAAACGTTAGTATGATACTTAATTGCAAAATGAAAAAGTTAAAAAATATTCATCCTGGTGATGTGCTTAGAGAAGAGTTTCTTAAACCCTTAGGAATTAGTGCATACAGACTAAGTATGGATATTGCAGTACCTCAAACTAGAATATCTGAAATTTTAAAAGGCAATAGAAGTATTACTGCCGATACTGCCTTGAGACTTTCTAAATACTTTGGCAATAGCCCAAATTTCTGGCTGGGACTTCAAAACGATTTTGACATTGAAGAAGAGTTAATGCTAAATGGGACTGAGCTTAAGCTTATTAAAAGATATTTGCCTTCAAAATAATTAAATCATTTGATATTAATCTATATTTATCTATGTCACCATACAAAAAATCAGCCATGAAAATAAAGTGCTCAATCATTTTAAGTTTAATATTTATCAATTGTCTTCAAGCACAAACCATCGATCCATGGAAAATCAGTGCTAAAAATTGGGATACAAAAAATTATTACGGCGCTACTGTTGCCAATGGAATGATTGGTGTGGTGTCGTCTCAAGATCCATTTAAAGTAAAGGATGTCATTTTAGCTGGCGCCTATGATCTATATGGCAGAGGCAGGGTGAGTAATTTTTTGAGGAGTTTTAATTTGTTAAACATGCAAGTGCGCATTGATGGCACCGATATGCAGGCAAATAATGTTCAGGAAATGACCCAAAACTTGAACATGAAAGAGGCAAGTTTTACAACAAGTTTCGAGTATGGTGATAAAGCCACAATAAGCTATACCTATTATGCTTTAAGACAATTGCCATTCACTGTATTGATGGATGTGGTGATTACGGCGAAAAAAGATATTGAACTTGGCGCTTCAAGTGTGATGGAAGCCCCAGATGCATTGAAAGAAGTACAGAACTATTACAACGAAATTGATCGTCCACATGTAGTGATTAGCTTGCTAACATCTGCTGCTAAAAGTCCAACTGGCAAACTCACTATGTGCGCTTCTAATACATTCTTATTTAGTGAACCACATGGGGCTGAACCTAGAGTGATCCATGAAATGTGGGATAATAATATGCACTTGATGAAGTTTTCAAAAAAAATGAAAGCAGGTACCAAATATAATTTTTCAATTGCTGGAAGTTCAATCACATCTGCACACCATGATGACCCATTAAATGAAGCTGAAAGATTAACCATTTTTGCAAAACTAGAGGGAAGAGAAAGATTGATCCAACATCATCAATCTGCTTGGGCGGATTTATGGAAAAGTGATATTAGAATTGAAGGAGATGATCAAGCACAACAAGATATCAGAAGCATGTTGTATCATTTATATTCATTTGTTCGTCCTGGATCCAATTTGAGTCCTTCTCCGATGGGCTTATCTGGATTAGGTTACAATGGCCATGTATTTTGGGACACTGAGTTGTGGATGTATCCTCCATTATTATTGTTACAGCCAGAAATGGCGAAATCGATGATTCAATATCGTTTTGACAGATTAAATGCTGCAAAAAGAAATGCATTCAATCATGGATTTAAAGGCGCTATGTTCCCATGGGAAAGCGCTGGATCTGGGGTTGAAGAAACACCAGTCTGGGCCTTGAGTGGACCTTTTGAACACCATATCACAGCCTGTGTTGGATTTGCAGCTTGGAATTACTATTTAGTCACTCAAGACAAAGCATGGTTGAAAGAAATTGGTTGGCCATTGTTAAAAGAAACTGCAGATTTTTGGGCTAGTAGAGTGGAAAGAAAAGGACCTGGAAAATTTGAAATCAATAATGTAGTAGCAGCAGATGAGTGGGCAGAAAATGTAGACAATAATGCGTTTACTAATGCAGCTGCGATTGCCAATTTAGAAGCAGCAAATAAAGCCGCGACAATCCTAGGTTATCCACAACAACAAGATTGGGCGGTCGTTGCAAAAAATATTCCAATTTTGACGATGCTCGATCAAAGCGGCGCAAAGATTACACAAGAACATGCAACCTACAAAGGTGAAGGCATCAAACAAGCAGATGTGAATCTTTTAGCTTTCCCTTTAAAATCAATAACAGATAAGGCTCAAATAAAAAGAGATTTGGACTATTATTCGGTAAGAGTTCCGAACCAAGGAACGCCTGCGATGACGCAAGCTATTTTTGCTTTATTGTATGCAAGATTAGGAGAGACGGAAAATGCATATCATTTTTTCAAAGATGCGTATCAACTTAATTTGAATCCACCATTCAGAGTGATTGCTGAAACTAAAGGAGGAACAAACCCCTATTTTGGAACTGGTGCTGGAGGAATTTTACAATCGATGCTTATGGGATTTGGTGGTCTTGATATTACCGAAAATGGAATTGTACAATTGCCTACAAAGCTCCCTGCAAAATGGAAGAAATTAGAAATAACTGGCGTGTTAGGAAAAAATTATGTGGCCCAATAGGATTGTGCTCATAAGATAAAAGTGTCTACCTAAAACTTGCACGAAGAATCCTGTCATTCAAGGATTTTCCAATACCAATTTCAGGGAACTGCTCAATGATGATGCAGTCTAACCCCATGCCGTCTAAATCATACATGGACTTATATAAATTGGTGCTAGCCTCTTCTAAATCGGCGGCTATAGATAGATTGATATTCGTCGTGTTTGGGAGATTGACTTCTAATTTACCAAGTGTAAGCGCGCCAATCTTAAGATCTCGATTTTCATAAATAAAGTCTAGTACACTATCAACTATACAAAACTTTGTCTTTGGAGCATAATGCATTGGAGACATACCTGGGGTTGTCACTTTCTCTTTTTTTGTAGCCTGCACCTTTGACTTACCTGCAATAAATTCTATTGCATCCACACTAATGGCGCCTTGTCTATAAATAATCGGAGTGTTTTCATGAAACCCAACAATGGTGGACTCTATCCCTTTTGAACAAATATCCCCTTCCAATATGCATGGTAATGCATCTCCAAAATAATCATACACCATTTTCGAATTCGTTGGGCTAATTCTTGTGTATGGATTGGCACTTGGTGCTACCAATGGAAATTCCAATTGTTTTAATAGAGATAAAGTCACTGTATGGTTAGGGATTCGTACAGCTACCAAATGACTACCAGAAGTCACACTATGTGGAATGATCGATTTTTTTGGCAAAAGTAAAGTCAGAGGTCCTGGCCAAAAAGCCTCTGCCAATTTCATTGCATTTGGAGGAATTTCTTTCACAAATTTAGAAACCTCAGAAATACAATGGGTATGAAGAATCAGGGGATTACAAGTAGGTCTATTTTTTAATTGAAAAATTTTTTGAATAGCCTGCTCATTGAATGCACTCCCAGCTAGGCCATACACCGTTTCGGTAGGAATAGCAACAAGCTCTCCTTGATTAAGTGCATTCACTGCAATTGATATATCACTTGTAATCATTACTGCCTTAGCTATGATTTTTTGACTTAGGTTCTATTTTAATTTCTGCTGTAAGTTTAAAATGCGTGTCTTCGGATTCCATTAAAAACTCTTTTAATTGATCCCGGGACTTAGTTAAACAATCCAGCCTATACTTTGATTCCTCGTCTTCTACCCCATATTTTACTTGCGAGGAGAACATTTTATTAGAATGCAATTCGATTTTATAATTCATCAAGCCAAGTATCAATTCAGTTGCTTCTTGTTTTGAAAAAAAACTATTAATTAAATCAACGGAGTATACTTTTTTCATAATAACTTTATATAAATAGAGGGGGTTTCATAAAAAAAACTTTGTTTTTTTTGCTTATAACAACAAAATTGACTTAATTTTAAGATAAGTGTTTATTTATCTTTATTATATTTGATATAAATCTATTTTATGAATTATACTCTGCATCAATTAAGGATTTATTTGAAAGTCACTGAAACCTTAAGCATTACTAAGACTGCTGAAAAATTAAATTTAACGCAGCCTGCGATTTCGATTCAATTAAAAAATTTTCAGGATCAATTTGATTATCCTTTGATCGAAATCATCAACAAAAAAATTCAGGTTACTGGTTTAGGAAGAGAAATTGCAATAGCAGCAGAAAGTATTATCAACGAAATTGATAATATCAATTATAAATCGCAAAATTATAAAAATAAATTAGCAGGACACCTTAAGATAGCTATCGTATCTACTGGTAAATATATCATGCCTTATTTTTTAGGAGACTACTTAAAACAAAACAGTGGCGTTGATTTAACAATGGATGTGACAAATTATAGTAAGGTACTTAGTAGCTTATTACAATATGAAATAGATTTTGCATTGATTTCTCATGATCCAGATAATGTAAAATTTGAACATTTTGATTTAATTAAAAACGAACTATTTCTAGTTGGTAATAGTTCAAGTAGTACTCCATTAACTGGAGATAAAACAATATCGGATAGTACGTTCTTATTTAGAGAAGAGGGTTCTAGAACAAGACTAGTCATGGAAAATTTTATTGCAAAAAATAAAATTAAAATAAAAAAGAAGATTGAATTAACTTCAAATGAAGCAGTAAAGCAGTCAGTGATCGCGGGACTCGGCTTATCCATTATGCCATTAATTGGTATAAGAAATGAAATTGAAAATGGCATACTTAAGATTATTCCAATGAAAGGACTTCCTATTCAAACTACTTGGCGACTAATTTGGCTCAAAGAAAAAAGATTGTCTCCAATTGCAGAGTCATACCTTCAGTATCTTGAAAAAGAAAAAGAAAATATTACTAAAAATTATTTTTCTTTACCCAACCACCAATAAACTGGCAATCCAGAGGCTATTAGTACCATACCCATCATAGCTTCATAGGGCTGGTTGATCAATGTCATCACACAAATGGTGATACAAAATAATAAAAACAAAATTGGCACTACTGGATAGCCAATGACCTTGTAAGTTCTTTCCGCCCGCGGCAATTTGATTCTTAAATAAAGGAGTCCTACTGCAGTGGCTGCATAAAAAAGAAATGCTGCGAATACAAGCATATCTGTTAATTGATCAAAACTCCCAGAGAACAATAAGAGTATCGCCCAAATTGCTTGAATAAACAAAGCCTTGTCGGGCGTATTGTATGTTGGATGTACCGATGCTGCTTGTTTAAAAAAGGTCTTATCTCTTGACATGGCATACAACATACGAGCAGACATTAAAATACTACTATTGGTAGAGTTCATAGTGGTCACTAAGATCAAAGAAGCCACAAGCACCATACCAACTGTTCCACTTAGCTGGCCTGCCACTTCTACTGCTGCAATTTTATTAGGTGTCGCATTCAATTGAATGAAAAAGTCAATGGGCATGACATATAAAAAAACAAAGTTAATCATCACATACACCGCCATCACACCTAGTGTACCTAATCCTAAAGCTAGAGGAAGATTGCGTTTTGGATTTTTAATCTCCTCCCCAATAAATGCAATATTATTCCATCCATCATAGCCCCAAAATGCACCTAAGCTTGCTAAAAATAGCGCCTTCATTAATGTCCATCCATTCAAGTCTGCACTAAACCCAATTGCTGGAGTTGTTAGATGGCTTATGCTCCCTTTATCTGAACCAAATCCAACCACTAAAAAAAATGCAATGGCAGCTAGCATAGCATAGGTCAATATGCTGCTTAACTTTTCTGCAAATTGTACTCCTCTATAATTCAATAAGGTCAATAATAATATCAATAATGCAGCCAATAGTTTAATGGATAAGTTTTCAAATAAATGAAGCCCTAAAAAAGTAGCATCTGAATCTATAACAGGCAATGGAAATAAACTATTTAAAGACTGCGCAAAAATATAGGCCAAGGCACTAATGGCTGCCGTCTTAATGACAGCAAAACTTGCCCATCCATATAAGAAAGAAAAAAATCGTCCGTAAATTTTTTGAAAATAATTGTATTCGCCACCAGAATTTGGATACATACTTACAAGTTCGGCTGTACACAATGCACCTGCAAGACTTACAATTCCGGCAATCAACCAACAAAGTAAAATCAACCAAGGCGTTCCTAGTTCCTGCGCCATTGGAGCAATTTTTTTAAACACCCCCGAACCAATGATTACACTGATCACTAAAAAGCTTGCCGCTCTCAGACCTAATTTAGGTTGTAATTGATTGATTGAATGATTAGAATTATTTTCCTGCACAATTATAATTTAAATTTTTGCAAAGCCGAAACCAGCAGTGTTGTTAATCACCATGCAACCATCTTTTACTTCAAATCCTCCAGTCACTAAGTCTTCCATTAAATCAAAGCTGCCATCCAAGTCGATGTATTTTGTATTAGGACAAGCATAAGCCATATGCAATGCAGCTGTAATGCTAATAATACTTTCATCATTGCAACCCCAGAACAAATCAATGCCTGCATGTTGTGCAATCGTAGCAATGTCTTTTGCTCCTAAAAGACCGCCACATTTCATTAATTTGATATTGTATATGCCAAAAGCATGTTCCCCTGCTGCAAATTGTAATGCTGCTTGAGGATCTTTCAATGCCTCGTCGGCTGTTAAACATTTTCTTTCTGCAGCACTTAACTGCATTAAATCTTGTTCTTTACCAACTGGCAAGGGCTGCTCTATTAATTCCAAAGGATAGTTTGCTGTGGCTTTAAGAAAAAATTTTAATTGATCTAAATCATATCCTTGATTAGCATCTACCCTGATGGTGTAGTCCTTGCCAAAAGAAGTATATAATGCTTTTATACGTTCAATATCTTCATGCACATCCATGCCAGTCTTTACCTTGAATACTTTAAAACCCATCGCAGCATATTCCTTTGCTTCTTCTAAAGTTTCATCCAATCCTTTAATACCAATTGTCATAGAAGTGGGCAATGCATTCATTTTTTGTCCGTAAAAAGATGCAATGGATACGCCTAAGTATTTTCCAAAAGCATCATGCAATGCAATGTCAATGGCAGCTAATGTACCAGGCAAGTGCGGAAATTGTATATTGGATTCAAATATGATTTGTTGAAATTGTTGGATATCTCTTCCAACAAAATTTGCTACAAAAGAGCTGTTCAAATTAGCAACCGTCTGTTGAGTTGTTTCCCCAACTACTTCCTCTGCAGGACTGCCAGAGCCATAGCCGATCATACCATTGGCCAATTCTATTTCTAAAAATGCCAAAGACACATCCGAAAAGGTATTATAAGCGATGGTGTAAGGCTTTTTTAAAGCCATTTTTTTTAGGTAAGCCCTGACTGCTACTATTTTCATATAACTAATGCATTAAGGCTTTAAGTATTGGGATGACGGGCGTAACACCTTCCTGAATTGGCAATAAAACGGGTAAACCTAAACTTGCTGTGTACTCTTTTTGATAAGCATATGATTCTTCGTCTGTGCAATTTTCCGTGTTCACTGCAACTGCGATTACTTTTGATCCTAATTTTTCGATGATTTCAATTTCAGAGGCAACAGAAGGTATCTCACCCCAATGCGCCTCGTTGTCAAAATATTTTCTTTTTGGTGCAAAAATTAAAACCACATGTTTTGCATTACCAGAAATCAATAATTCTAACCCACATGGACCGCTTGGATTTCTTAAAGAAGATTGTCCTTCTAAAAATAAAATATCAGGTTGCGTATCCTTCCAACAACTTACAATGGCATGCTCTAATTCACCAGAAACAAAATCATTTAAAGTGGAATCAAAAATAAAACCATATTTCCCACCTTGTAACCAACCTGTTTGTCCGGTATAAATCATTTCGGCTTTCATCCCTTCGGCATTACATGCTTGTTTTAACATGCGCGCTGTGGTTCTCTTACCCATGGCGCAGTCCATGCCAATCACCGCCACAATAGGTGCTGTTACATTAAAAATTGCACCATCCCAAAAATGCAAGTCTGCTCTTGATTTTGGTTTTCTGACATCAATTAATTGTGCACCTGTGCTTGCCGCAATATCCACTAAATCGGCTTTCTCATTTAAATATTCGTGTAATCCATTCACGACTGATATCCCTTTTTTGACTGCATCATATATTAGTGCCAACATATTTTTAGGCAATCTCCCGCCAACAGTCGCCACACCAATAATTAAATAATCTACATTTTCTAATGCTTCAATCGCAGCATCCATAGTTGCGAAAACTGGGATGCCCCTATGCTTGCCATCTAATAAAAATCCAGCATCTTTGCCTGCATTGGCTTCGCCATCTACTAGGCCAATAATATTAAAACGTTCAGTGCCTCTAATTAAACCATGCGCTGTCTTGGCATCCGATGACATCAACAAACCATCTGTTAATACAATTGCGTTATTCATTCTCTAATTTTTTGCTTCTAAATTTCTACTTTATTGAAGTATCTTTTTATTATTACTTATTTTCTTTTAATCAAAACTCCTGGTTGTTTCCCAGTTGATTTTTGTGTTTGATATACTAGTGTTCCATTTACCCAAACCATGTCTATACCAGTAGACAATGCTTTACTATCTTTAATATTTGCCTGATCAATGACTGTAGTAGGATCTAATAAAACCAAGTCTGCAAAATGACCAACTGCTATACGACCCCTGTCTTTAAAACCAAAAAAGTCTGCAGACTGTCCTGTCATTTTATAAATTGCTTTTTCTAGAGGCAGTACTTTGTCTTCACGAACATATTTGCCCAACACTCTTGTGAATGCACCATAACCTCTAGGATGCCCGCCTGCATTACCGTCTGAACAGATGATGGATTCGGGCCATGCCATAAATACTTTCACATCTTCCTCACTCATTGCCTTTCCTGCAATGGCTTCGATCCCTCCTGAATAATTTGGATTAGCATTCTTAAAGTCTTCTGCGATTTTGATTAAACTCATTAGTGCTTGTGCAGGACTTTCATTTCGCTCAATACCAATTTCAGTAACCGATTTACCTTTATAACTTGGAATAGGCGCATACTGCATTAAGTAGGATGCACTTGGGTCAAATAATTGCTTGGTAGCCATTTCTGCACTCGCTAAATTATCAAAGTCTTTGCCCGGAAATAAAACCCTTAAGGTTGAATTCCAAAATGTATAAGGATAAATATCTGCACTAATATTAATGCCCTCTTTTCTTGCGTCATCTAACTTCTTTAAAATCAAATTGGCAGTACCCCAATTTAATTTATTAGCAATTTTAATATGAGAAACTTGAACGGGCATTTTTGTTTGTCTGCCAATCTCTATGATTTCTTCGATTGCATCGTCCATATGCAAGTCCTCACTTCTAATATGACTTGTATACAATCCTTTATGTGCTGCTGTTACTTTAGCTAAATCAAGCACTTCTTGCTTACTTGAATAAAAAGAAGCTTCGTATTCCAATCCAGTGGATAAGCCCAATGAACCTTTCTCTAATTCTGAAGCTAAAATAGATTTCATTTGGTCTATCTCCTTTGCAGTTGCGTTGCGATACAAATTATTTTCACCCATCGCAATTTCACGAAGGCTAGACTGTCCTGTATAAGTTGCTACATTGGACACTACAGGATTCATTTGCATCCATTTTGTCAAGCTATCCATTGGATAACCATTTCCATCCTGTCCAATCACAATTGTTGTAATGCCTTGGCTTGAGGTGGATAGCCCTGCTCTATTTTTATTGAGGTCTCCAAAATGATGACTATGCGAATCTATAAATCCAGGCGCTAACACTTTTCCCTTACCGTCTATGATTTGATCTATTTTATTGGGCTTCAAATTGCCAATGGCCACAATCTTATTACCAACAATTCTTACAGATGCATTAACAGCGGGTTTACCTGTACCATCCACTAATTGAATATTGGTAATGATGGTTCCTGGCTGAGCGAGCACTACAAGATGTAAAGCAAATGCCAAGATGGTTAAAATCAATTGTTTAAATTTGACCATACAGATTGTGTTTGTTCAAATTTACCCAATTTTAGGTCATTTTAGCTGCCTTTTTTTAATCTATATTTGGTCTTTATTTAGATACTATGTGTTATGTTGTAGGGATTAAAATACCCAAAAAACAAACGGTCAAAATTGGCGACAAAAAGATTGACCTTGACCCGATTGAGCTGCCTGCCCAGTCTGGATTTAGCTACCAGCCATGGCCGGTGCTTTATAATGAACAACAAGGACAAGAAAATATTTTAAGGCCTGGAATGATGCATTGGGAATTAATCCCTAACTGGGTGCGCAATCAAAAAGAATTGAACGAATCCAGAAAAAAATATACCACACTCAATATTAAATCGGAAGGAATTTTTCAAAACAAAGTTGCACAAGCTTTAGTACATACCAATAGATGCCTTGTACTTGCTTCCCATTTTTTTGAATGGCAGGAAGTCAATAAAGAAAAATTTCCGCATTGCATTCAATTGATCAATCAGGAATTATTTTATATCGCGGGGGTTTGGAACACTTGGACCGATCATACATCTGGAACAGTGAAAAACAGTTTTGGCATCATCACTACAGAGGCCAATGAATTTATGAGTAAGATCCATAATGTTAAAAAAAGAATGCCTACTATACTGAACGAGGACTTAGCAGCAGCTTGGGTTTCATCGGCATTAACAAGCAATGAGATACAAGCAATTGCAGGAACAAAGATTGATAGCAATGCTATGCAATCACATACTGTAGCAAAAAACTTTATACAAGCCAATGACCCTTGCGAAAAACAAGCCTACCAAATTTTTACGCCGCAAACTTTATTTTAAATATAGATGTACTTTTTACATCTGTAGTGAATTATTTAAATGGAACACCGCTTTCTCTGATTCGGCAACTAAATTATTTTAGTTCATAAGTCTCGTGCAATTCTGGCACAACCACATCCTTAAATCCTTTTTTTCTGAGCCTTTCTGCAAAATGATCTTGCACTGCTGGTTCGCCATGTACAATATATACCTGTTTGACATCTGCCGGATTTTGACATGCTAAGAACTGCATCAAGTCCTCATAATCACCATGTGCACTCATGCTTTTAATTGATCCTATTTTACATCTTACTTCAAATGGTTCACCATAGATGCGGACTTCCGTAGCGCCGTTCATTAAACGTCCACCAAGGGATCTTGGCTCACAATACCCCACCATCAAGATGGTATTTTTTGCACTACTTATATTATTTTTAATGTGATGCTTTACCCTTCCTGCATCTGCCATGCCTGATGCAGAGATAATTACTTTTGGATGCATGTCTTCGTTCAATGCCTTACTCTCATGAACCGATTTGATATACCTTAAGCCTTCAAAGTCAAATGGATCATCGTCGACTTCTAAAATTCTTTGAATTTTTTTATTATAATATTTAGGGAACTTTTTGAGCATTTCTGTGGCCTCCATACTCAAAGGACTATCTACATAAATGGGTATATGGGGTAAACGCTTTTCAAGTGAAAGTTGATTGAGTTCAAATAATATTTCTTGGGTTCTACCAACACTAAATGCAGGAATGATTAAATTTCCTTTTTGTTCTATACAAGTTAATTGAATCCATTTTAGTAAATCGTCTGGCGTTGAATGTATCAAGTCATGCAATTTGTCTCCATAGGTGCTTTCAATAAGAATATAATCTGCAGGAGGAAATTTAGCAGGTGACCTTAATATCATATCTCGATACCTACCAATATCGCCACTAAATGTAAGGGTCTGTATTTTATTATTTTCTTTGATTTTAAGATTCACTGCAGCACTTCCTATAATATGGCCAGCTTCAGTAAACAATACCTCTACATTTTCTGAAATGGTATACGGCTTATCGTATTCAACCGTTTGCAACATGGGAAGCAGTAAATTGACATCATCCATGGTGTATAAGGGCTCTACTTGCGGCATGCCCTCTCTAGCCAATCTTTTATTTTTAAATTTTGCATCATCCCTTTGGATCATGGCAGAGTCTTCCAATAAAATTTCTGTTAAGGCTTTTGTGGCTGGCGTACAATAAATTTTTCCTCTAAATCCCTCTGCCGCTAATTTTGGCAAAAGTCCAGTATGGTCTATATGTGCATGAGATAAAATAACATAATCAATCGTCTTTGCGTCAAAGCCAAAATTAGTATTGTACGCATCTGTGTCTCTTCCTAAACCTTGAAACAAGCCACAGTCTAATAAAAAATTTTCCCCACTTGCTAATTGAACTAAATGTTTTGAACCGGTCACTGTACGAGCTGCCCCGTGAAAACTTATTTTCATACGATTGGATTTGCATTAAAGTTACTACTATAATGCGATGGCAGCAATGATATAATCTGCAATTAAAATAAGGATACAGCTAACTACCACAGACTTTGTTCCGGATTTTCCAATTTCCAATGCCCCGCCTTTTACATAATATCCATAAAATGAAGGAACAGTGCTAATAATAATTGCGAAAATAAACGATTTGTAAAAACTAATATTGATATAATACACCACAAAATCTTTTCGAATACCTGTGATAAAAACTTCTGCAGGCACTACACTGGTCCAGCTTCCAACCAAGTAACCACCCCAGATACCAGTCACAGCAGATATGCCCACCAGCATTGGAACAGTTGTAATTGCACCCAATATTTTAGGAAGGATTAAATAATTTTTAGTGTTGATCCCCATAATTTCTAATGCGTCTATTTGCTCACTAACGCGCATATTGCCTAATTCACTTGCAATCTTACTGCCTACCACCCCTGCAAGAACAATGCATAAAAAAGTAGGCGCAAATTCTAATAAAATACTATCTCTTACAATGATACCAATCGTTGACAAAGGCACTAATGGACTAACTAATTGTGAAGCGGTTTGTACCGTCGTTACTGCACCTAAGAAAAAAGAAATAATGACTACAATAGGTAAAGACCCAATACCAATATCCACACACTGCCTGATATACTCCTTCCAAAACATTTGTTTGTTTTCGGTCACAGTAAACATGCCCTTGAGCATCAATAAGTACTTACCAAAAAGGGTAAAAAAATCCATGGGTATATTTTAACTATTTCTTTTTCTTTTTCAATTTCTTCCACCAGCTTGTTCTTTCAACTTCTGTCGTTGTATCTATTCTTGTTTTTAACTGTGCATCTACCACAGCTACGGTAGCCATATTGATGATATTATGCACAGTTGATCCTAATTGCAACACATTCACTGGCTTTTTCATACCTAATAAGATAGGACCTATGACATCGATTCCGCCTATCTCTTTTAGTAAATGATACGCAATATTACCTGCTGTCAAATTTGGGAAAATTAAAACGTTCACATCCGCATCCACTAAATCACTAAATGGATAATTTTCTTTCAATATATCTTTATTAAAAGCAAGCATGCCCTGCATCTCTCCGTCTACAATTAATGAAGGATTTTTTTGCTTTACAATTTTAGATGCTTCTGCTACCAATCTTGCTTCCGGTGTATCACTACTTCCAAAGTTGGAATAACTCAACATGGCAACTCGAGGTTCCATATTGAAATTTCTTACTTCTTTAGCAACCAATAAAGTAATATCGGCCAACTCTTCGGCTGTTGGACTAATGTTCACTGTAGTATCTGCTAAAAACAATGGCCCTTTCTTTGTCAAGAGAATATACATTCCTGCAATCTTCTTCACACCTTCGTCCACGCCTATAATTTGTAATGCTGGCTTGATACCATCTGCATAATTACGTGTAAGCCCAGACAACATGGAGTCTGCTTCTCCAGTTTCCACCATCATCGCGCCAAAATAATTTTGCGTACGCATTAATTTTGAGCTCTCATATTTATTGATCCCCTTGCGTTGTCTTTTTTGGAACAATAAAGAACCAAAGAACTCGCGCTTCGCTTCCATTTCGTCACTTCTTACATCAATGATTGGTAAATCATTAATGTCGATATTATTTTCAGCAGCAATATTTTTGATGCGCGCTTCATTACCCAAAAGGATTGGATAAGCAATGCCATCATCATAGATAATACTTGCCGCTTTTAAAATTTTAATATTTTCTGCATCTGCGAATACCAAACGCTTTGGATCACGTCGCGCTTTGTTACTGATTAAACGTATCATTTGATTGTCTAATCCTAAACGTTTATTTAAACTCAACTCATATTCAGCCCAATTGGTAATTGATTGTTGTGCAACACCAGATTCAACTGCAGCTTT
>Ga0208595_1000384_pt1 | contig 17240 bp, 9 predicted proteins | sample LakMenEpi28Jun11_FD_150742 | JGI IMG/M metagenome (GOLD analysis project Ga0208595, IMG submission 150742) | Freshwater microbial communities from Lake Mendota, WI - 28JUN2011 deep hole epilimnion (SPAdes) | ecosystem: Environmental > Aquatic > Freshwater > Lake > Epilimnion/Euphotic zone ...
TGGGCAGGTCGTAATTGAAGACGATGTCGATCTCATCGATGTCGAGTCCGCGGGCGGCGACATCGGTGGCGACGAGCAGTTCGACGGCACCATCGCGGAAGCGTTTCAGCACACGCTCGCGCATTTGTTGGGTGATGTCGCCATGGAGGCGGTCGGCGGCATAGCCGCGGTTGATCAGGTCCTCGGTGCACTCATCGACCGAGCGCTTCGTGTTGCAGAAGATGATGCCGAGGCGCGGGGGATTCATGTCGAGGATGCGCGAGAGCACCTCGACCTTTGAGCGCTGGCGGACTTCGAAATACGATTGCTCGACGGTCGAGACCGTTCGGGATTTTTGTTGGATCTCGATGACCTTCGGGTTTTTTCCGAAACTCTTGATCAGGCGCGAAACGCCCGGGCTCATCGTCGCCGAGAAGAAAAGCGTTTGTCGTTCGGCTGGCAGAGCGGCGAGCAGTTCGTCCATTTCCTCCTTGAAGCCCATGTCGAGCATGCGGTCGGCCTCATCGAGGATCGCCATGCGAACGCGCGAGGGATCGAAGGACCCACGGCGCAGGTGATCGAGCAAACGGCCGGGGGTGCCGACCACCACTTGGGCGCCGTCGCGCAGGGCGCGGAGCTGACGATCCATGGGTGCACCGCCGTAGACCGGCGTGGCGTGAAGGTCCTTCATTTTTGCGCCGAGGCGGTGGACCTCTTCGCAGACTTGGACCGCGAGTTCGCGGGTTGGGCAAAGGATCAGCACCTGCGGGAAGCGTGCGGCGGTATCGACCGAGGCGAGGGCTGGCAGCGTGAAGGCAGCGGTTTTGCCCGAGCCAGTCGCGGAAAGGCCGAGCAGGTCGTGACCTTCGAGCGCCGGCGGGATGCTCATGGCTTGAATCGGCGATGGGCGCTCGTAGCCGAGCGTTTCGATGGCGGAGAGCAGGGCGGGTGGCAATCCGAGTTCTGAGAAGGGAGGCGTGTCCATGAAGCGTGTGAAAAAATCCGGCGCGGAAAAGCGATGTGCCTGGGCGGTCGGGAAACAAGGCAATCACCTATTCTCACGGGAAAACAAGCCCAGATGTGAAATATCGGCCGATTCCTGCATCTTTCATGCGATATCGAGCATAATTCGACCGTGGGCATTGTTCTTGTCAGGCCCTGTGCGGTGGATTGAATGGTTTCACTTTGCTGATTCCTGCGTTCGATCATTGGCTGTGGCTGATTCCGGTTTTTTTGATCGGCGCGTGCATTGGGTCGTTTCTGAATGTGGTGATTTACCGCGTGCCCTTGGGGATGTCGGTGAACGAGCCGAAGCGTTCTTTTTGCCCGAAGTGTCGCGAGCCGATACCGATGTGGTTGAACATTCCGGTGTTGAGCTGGCTGTGGTTGCGCGGCCGATGTGCGAAGTGCGGCTGTAAGATTTCTGTGCGCTATCCGATGGTCGAGCTGCTCACGGCGCTTGGCTTCCTTGCATCGTGGAAACTTTTCCCGCCACATGCCGCGGTATTTCTCTGGGTGCTGGTGGCCTTGCTGGTTGTGATCAGCTTCATCGACGCCGATCATTTGATCATCCCCGTGTCGCTCACATGGGCGGGATCCGCCGTTGGTGTTTTGGCTGCCATCGTGTGGCCGACTTTTCCGCGGATGGCTGGTGGCTGCGACTCATGGCGCGAGGCTTTGATCCAATCGGGTATCGGCTGGGCCGCTGGATTTTTCGGGCTTTGGCTCGTGGTCGAGTTGGGGAAATTGGCCTTCGGCAAAAAGGCGATGAAGTTTCAAACACCGGCCGCATGGGAGCTCAAGGAACCTGCGGGCGAGAGTGATCCGCTGAGCTTTGTGATCGATGGCGAGTCGATTCCGTGGTGGGATTTGTTTTCTCGCAAGAGCGACCGATTGATCATCGAGACAGGAGAGATCCACATTGATGGTGAGCGGCATGGCGGTGGTACGCTGGTGATTCGGGAGACTGAAATCGAACTTCCCAACGGCGCAAAGCATTCGATCGAAAAGCTGCGATCGCTTTCTGGCACGGCGAAATCAATCGTGATTCCGCGCGAGGCGATGGGCTTTGGTGATGTGCACCTGATGGGCATGATCGGGGCGTTTTTCGGTTGGTCGGGCGTGCTCTTCGCGCTTTTCGCCTCGTCGATCTATGCCTTGATTGCGGCCTTAATCGGTCGCATCGGCTTTGGCAGGCAGCTGCCATTCGGTCCATTTCTTGCGATGGGTGCGCTGACCTGGGCCTTTGGTGGATGGAAGCTGTGGGCGTGGTATCTCGAATTTCTCGGGCCTCTTTGGCAAAGGTAGGCGATGCACGAAAACGACGATTGGAATCACAGCAAACGAATCGCGAGCGGGATCTTGCGCAATCGCTCTGCGCGCCGCCGATCGCTAGGTGCTTTCCTGCTCGCATCGTTGGGCATGATCGCCGCCGGCGTGTGGGTGCTTGATGCCTGGCTGGCGTCGGGGCCGATGGTGTTTTTGTTGTGGTGGGGTGCCTGTGCCTTGTTGACCCTTATCACGCTGCTGTTTGCCGTTTATGATGCGCTGGCGGCGGTGAAGGAGGAAAAAGCTGGGGCGAAGGGGGGAGCTGAATGTTCCGATCGGCCGGGGGTTTAACGAAATCCGCCAATTTTTACGAATCGAGCGTGAGGGCTTGCGGTGAAGCCGGGGGGTGATGGTAAGGTGTTAACGAAATCAACCCATTCACATCATGACCGATAAACCTCGACTTTCATTTTGGCAGATCTGGAACATGTCCTTTGGATTCTTCGGGATCCAATTCGGCTGGGGTCTGCAGATGGGCAACATGTCCTCGATCTACGAATACCTTGGTGCCAAGGAAAACGAGTTGCCGCTGCTGTGGTTGGCCGCGCCCTTGACCGGCCTCATCGTGCAGCCGCTGATCGGTGCGATGAGCGACCGCACTTGGCATCCGTTTTGGGGTCGTCGTCGGCCGTATTTTCTCATTGGTGCGATTTTCTCATCACTCGCGTTGCTGTTCATGCCGCATTCCGGGACCTTGTGGATGGCTGCCGGACTTCTGTGGATCCTCGACGCGTCGGTGAATGTGAGCATGGAACCCTTTCGTGCGTTTGTGGCGGATCTCTTGCCTGAGAAACAACGCACCGTGGGTTTTGCGATGCAATCGGTCTTCATCGGTGCAGGTGCAGTGATTGCTTCGAAGCTGCCAGGATTTTTGCGCGACTACTGCGGCGTGAGTGCCGACACGGGAGTGGGTCAGGCCATTCCACAAACCGTGCACATCGCTTTCACGGTTGGAGCGATTGTCTTTTTGCTTTCCGTTTTGTGGACGGTTTTCACGACCAAGGAACATCCGCCTTCCGCCGATGAGCCGAAGAAGGAAATGAGCGGCGTGGGTGAGATCATCGATGCCTTAAAGCACATGCCCGGTCGCATGAAGCAGCTGGCATTCGTGCAGTTCTTCACCTGGATGGGATTGTTCTGCATGTGGATTTTCTTCAGCGTTGCAGTTGCCCGCAACATCATGGGCGCGGAGGACACCAGCTCGAAGCTTTACAAGGACGGCATCGACCTCGCCAACAACTGCTTCGCAGTTTACAACCTCGTGGCATTTCTTTTCGCGATGGCCTTGCTGTGGCTCGGCCGGATCTTTTCGGCCAAGTGGATCCACTTTTTCTCACTGATTGCCGGTGGCCTCGGCCTTGCGGCGGTCGGCTTTGTGCGCGATCCAATGATCCTGCAATGGGTCTGCTTCACCGGCATTGGCATCGCCTGGGCCTCGATCCTTTCAATGCCTTACGCGATGCTCTCCAACGCGTTGCCCGAGAACCGCATGGGGGTCTACATGGGGATTTTCAACTTCTTCATCGTCATTCCGCAGATCCTCGTAGCGATCGTGTTGAGCCGCGTGATGGAAAAAGTCGAGGACTTCAGCCGTCTCAATGCCGTCGTCATAGGCGGCATCTGCATGCTGATCGCCGCGGTCTTTACGCTGGCAGTGAAGGATGATTCCACCTCCAAATCCACAACATCCGCATAACCATGACTTGGCAACAACTTGCAATGGGTGTTTTGTATCTCGGCATGAGTCCGCTGGCAAACTGCGACGAAATGAAGCGTCCGGTCATTTACCAGCTGCTCGTCCGAACCTTTGGCAACATCAACGAGACGCGAAAACCCGGCGGCACCATGGCCGAAAACGGATGCGGGAAATTTGCCCACATCACCAACACTGCGCTCGAATCGATCGCCGCGATGGGTTTTACGCACATTTGGCTCACCGGCGTGCTTGAGCAGGCCAGCGGCACGGCCTACCCGAACCGCCCGGCGGATGATGCCGACATCCTCAAGGGGGTCGCGGGAAGTCCCTATGCGATCAAGGACTACTTCGATGTCTGCCCGGATTACGCGATGGATCCCGAGAAACGGATGGATGAGTTCAAGAGCCTGCTCGAGCGCTGCCGTAAGCATGGTTTCAAGGTGATCATCGACTTCGTGCCAAACCATGTCGCGCGGTCCTACAGCTCTGATGTGAAGCCCGAACATTCGTTTGGAGCGGATGACCGCCGTGATGTTTTTTTTGATCGCGACAACCACTTCTTTTACCTGCAACCGGATCACCCGGGCGGTGCTGCTCCGTTGAAATTGCCCACCGAAGGCAAGCCTGGTTGTGATGGCTTGTTTGATCAGGAAAGGGAATTTGGAAGGGTCACTGGCAACAATGTCGTTTCGTGGTCGCCATCGATCAATGACTGGTACGAAACCGTGAAGCTGAACTATGGGCATGACTTCACGCAGGGCCGTAACACCGAGCATTTGCCGGGGGCTGACGCCGGCCCAGAGCAGGTTCCCAAGACCTGGCGCACGATGGATGCGGTGCTTGCCTACTGGCAGGAGATGGGCATCGATGGATTCCGCGTCGATATGGCGCACATGGTGCCGATGGAGTTCTGGCGCTGGGTTGTTTCGCGCTGCCGTAATCGTGCGAGTGAGGTGTTTTTCGCAGCTGAGGCATATGACAATGATCCAGCCAAGCTGACCGAAGGTCACGTGCTGGACGAGCTGTTGAATGCTGGTTTTGATGCAGTTTACGACGATCCGTCCTACGATGTGCTTGAGGGTCTCTATGATTCTGGAAAATGGGCGAACGACCTTGATCCACTCACATTCATCGGTGAACGATTCCACCAATCGCTGCGCTACGGCGAAAATCACGACGAGGTGAGACTTGCCTCATCGAAGGAATGGGGTGGGCTTGGGATGAAGGTGGGGCGGCCGGTTACGGCGGTGTTGTATGCTCTCGGCCGCGGACCGATTATGATGTACAATGGGCAGGAAGTCGGTGAACCGGCGGATGGCGCCGAGGGTTTCGGCGGCGATGACGCGCGGACGAGCATCTTTGATTACTGGTCGATGCCGGAATTCACCAAGTGGGTGAACCGTGGGAAATTTGATGGAGGGCGCTTGAGCCCCGAGCAGGTTTCGCTGCGCCAGTGGTACTCCAAGTTGCTGCGTGCGACACAGGACAAGGCATTCACTGCCGGTGAGTTTTATGGGCTAAATCACGCCAACATAGAAAATCCGAAGTTTGGTCGAATCGGCGACGAATCGGTGTCGGGTCATTGGCTATACGCATTTTTGCGCAGTGACCGCGCGACTGCTCGCGCTTCGCTGGTGGTGGCCAACTTCCATGGCAGTGATACGATTCGCGGTGCAAGCGTCCGCATCCCCGAAGAAGCTCGCAATTTTGTCGGCCGCAGCGGCGATGTGAATTGGAAATTCTCTGACCGGCTTGACTCGGATTGGACTGGCAGCATCGCACCGGGTCAGCTTGAAATCGATGGATTGCCACTTCCCGACATGCCGCCGTGCAGCGCTTTGATTCTTGAGATCGGAGGGGAGTGAGAAAAGACCGAAGACTTGAAGACAGAAGAAGCTAGAAAGAAGTCGATTCTTCAGGCAGGGACCTTTATCCTTAAAGGTCCGTTTAGGTATGGCGACGCGGCCTCGAGGCGTCGCCAGATACAGAAAAGATATTTTACCGCGAATGGATGCAAACGGGGAGAGGAATAGTTAAAGGATATGGGGAGAGGGCATGGCGGTTAAAAACCGCCGCCACGGTTGAAGAAGCGGCGATTTCTTTAATCACTCAACTCGTCGCGCGGTTTTGGCGTGAGATCACGACTGTGGAGATCACCCCGCAGAGTGCGATGATCGAGAAGAGAAAGATTGCGCAGTAGTAGCGCGTGTCGATTTCGCTCGAGTCGTCGACATCGCCATTGGCGGTAGATTTTTTCTCGCCGGCCCATGGTAGCGGTTTTTTGAGCGCGTGGAAAATGATGCGGCGGTCCTTGTCGCGGTAATCGTTGCGGAAGGATTCCGCCTCGCGGATCAGTAGGTCGATGCGTTCGTTGACGAAGAATTCCGACGCAGGTCTGGCGTCTTTGTCATCATCGGGCCAAACCTTTATGGATTCGACCTCGATGCGTTTGCCGGTAGTGGCGATGCGGCGGATGCGGGTGATGAGTTCGGCGGCTTCCGCTTTGTTGGTTGCGCCGGATGCGAGCAATCGGCGCAGGCCTTCCTTGGCGAGTTCGAAGGATTCCGTTTCGCGCTCGCTGAGTGCCCTTGGTTTTTTGCGGACATCGTCGATGCGGTGCTGGAGGCGCAGGCGTTCGAGTTCGAAGGGATTGCTCACCGCTTGCGAGACGATCATGCCTTCATAGGCATAGCGTAGCGGCATGAAGTGCGCCGGCACGGGGATGCCGCCGCGTTCGCGGATTTGTTTTGCCTCGGAGAAAAGGCCGTGATTCATCTCGCGATAGGAAACCAAGGCTCCGGCGAGAAGCATCTGCGGCACAAGCAGAAGGGGCACGCAGGTGAGGGCCGCTCGCTCGGTGGTGACGATCGATGAAATCACCAAGGCCATTGCGGTGCCGGTCCATGCGGTAAGGGTCATCCACTGCCACTGATGAAAAAGCATGCCTTCGATTTCGAGGAAGTGGTTGCCGACGAGCAGATAAACGAAGCACTGGATGGCTGCAACGATTCCGAGTGCGACGAACTTCGCGATGACATAGGACGCGGCACCGGGTTGGCAGTTGCGCTCGCGGCGTAGGACCGAGCGGTCGCGCAAAACTTCGGTGGCCGAATTGGTGAGGCCGAGGAACATCGCCACGGTAGCGCTGAGGAAAAGATAGGCGGGGATGTGCAACGCGGACGCAAATTCATAACTGCCACGCGGTGAGGAGCGCAGCGTGTTGGCGATCAGTGCCGCGAGCAGGGGCGCTTCGAGGCAAGTGCTGTAAATGGTGCCGCGGTTGCGGAACTTTGAGAGAAAAGAGCGTATGAAATGGGTCGCAAAAACGGCGATCACCGCGTGAATGCGGCGCGCGGGTTTGGGAGGTAAGGGCAGGGGGCGGTCGGGGGTTGCCTCGCCCAGCAGTGAGATTGGGCCGGGGCTTGATTGCAGCGACTGCATCAGGTCGACGCTTTCAAAGCGTTCTTGCCAAAAGGATGGAGGGAAGCGTCTGGCCGCGCCGGTGCTTGCGCCACCGCCGATGCTGCTGAGCGGGGTTTCGAGCACATCGAAAACAAAGTCGGTGCCGAGCGGAGATTTTGAAGTCACCGCCGGATGGGCGATTGCCAGTTCCTCGCAGGCGGCGCGGAAGTATCCCACCATGCTGGCAGGCGTGCCGAAAAACGCGAGGCGTCCACCGGCATCTAGTAAGAGGACCTTGTCGAATAGCCTAAGCACCTGGGCGCCCGGGCGATGCAGCGAGGCAATGACGATTTTTTCGCGGGCCAATGAACGAAGTGTTTCGGCGACATGCTCCGAGTCCTTTGAGGAAAGCCCGGAGATTGGTTCATCGAAAAGGAACACCTCGGCGCGGCTGCCGAGATCGATGCCGAGATTGAGTCGGCTGCGTTCGCCGCCAGAGATGGTTTTTTCGCCGGGCGATCCGACGCGGCGTCGGGCAATCGATTGCAGGCCAAGCTCGGCGAGCATGCTGTCGACGCGGCGTTCGTGTTCCGCCAACGAGAGGGCGGGGCGGCGGATCGTGACCGCGTGGCGCAGGTGCTCGCGCACGGTGAGTTGCGGGTTGAGTGCTTCTTCCTGCGGCATGTGCGCGATGAAGGGCACGAGCGCCTCACGGCGATCGTAGAGGGAGATGCCGTTGAGGCGGACATTGCCGCGGGTAGGTTCGCGCTGTCCTGAAAGCACCGTGAGCAGCGTGCTTTTGCCGCTGCCGCTGGGGCCGATGATGCAGAGCATCTCGCCGCGTTTCACCTCGAAGTTGAGATGGTCGAGCGCCCTTGAATCGGGTCCGAAATCATGAATCAGGTCTTCGACGTGAAGCGACTCGATGAGAGTTCTTTCCTCATCGAGAAATCCTTCGCGAAACCGGCAGCGCACCGATTGACTGCCGGAGAGGCGGATCAGTGATCCATCGCGCAGTGGCGCCGAGACGCGAACCGGCGCGCCATCGACAAGGATCGGCCCGTGGCTTTCGCGGATTTGCAATTCTCCCTCTTGGCGTTGTGCGTCGTAGCGGATGAACAGCACCGCCTTGGGTGAAAGTTTCGGGCCGAGCAGGAGGTCACCGCTGGAAAGCGTCGATGCGTCATTCGATACCAAGTACTCCTGTCGGTCGCCTGCGAGGCGGAATCGGCGGGCTGATTGCGTGGCGCTGCGGCGAAGGTCGTTGATCGAGAGGCTGAAGCCCGATTCGTCGGCGAGGCGTTCGTGGTTGAGGCATGTGACGTGGTCGCCAAGTTTCAGCACCCCATGATTTGCGGCACGCAACTTAGTGCTTCTGAGAACCTCGACTTCCGCTTCGAGCCCGAAGCGGACGCGGAGTTCGCTCTGACGGCTGCGGGTGCGTTCGGCGATGATGCCATTTTCGCCGGGTTCGATGTAGATTGCCGGTGCGTTGCCGGTGCGTTTCACATCGAGGAAAAACAGCAAGTCTTCGAAGCTGAGGGTCCAGCCGGGAACCACCAGTGTTTGGCGTTCGCGCATGCGCAGGAATGAGCCGGATTCCACCGAACGCCCGCGGATCCACAATGGCTCGGGGCCGGTGTTGCGCACGAGGATGAGGTCATCGGCGCGATAGACGCGGAATTCGTGACTCGATGCCGCAGGCGGCAGGACGACATCGGCGCCATTGACACCGAACACCAACCTCTCAAAGGGCAACTCATCGCTGGCAGGGCTGTCGCCATCGCCGCGCATTTCCCGGAGGATGGAAGTGCCAAGCTCGGGTCGGCCGAGGCGGCGCATGAAAATTTCAAAGCTCGCACGGTTGCGGTCCGAGCGTCCGGCAGCATCGACGAGTGTGTAAAGCTGCAGGCCGAGGGCGAGCTTCGAAGCCTCGTCATAGCCGTCGCGTAGTTCGGTCGCGAGATTCTGCAGGGGGCTCGGATTTGCCACCGCGCGTTGCAGGCGGCGGGCGAGCCAGCCGTGGTCGACCTCCGGAAATGCGTTGCGCAACATGTCGAGGATCAGATCCGCCTCAAGCGCATTAAGCTCGCCATCGAGCGTAGCAAAAGCTGCAAAGGCATCGACCAAGGCGCCGACCTGAGCATCAACACCGGGGCGTAGCGCGCGGATGCGGCCGATGCCGGGGATCGATCTGAGCCAGCGAAACACGCGCCATCTGCCGAGGTTGGCAATGCGTGGATGCTTGAACAGCGCGTGGATATTCACGGCGAGGATTTAGGCAGAGAGGGGACCCGGCGGCAAGAGCGGTCAAAAAAGGGGTTTGCATTTGGTGTTCATGGGCTATGGTTCACCGCTGTCAGGCCGCATGGGGCTCGCGCTAATGTGAATCACCACGGCTTGGACACCCGCCCACCATCCCATCATGTCCGATTCACCGAATTCGACCCCGCCGCCCGCTCCACCGAACCGCCCCACGGGTGACGCCAACGGTTTCAACTGGCGTTTCTTCATTCTTGCACTTGGCGCTGCGGCGGTTTTCGGCCTCGCCTTGTTTGGTCCCAACATGTCGCAAACCGCGCGCACTTTGAGTTATTCGCAGTTCAGGCAGGCTTGGGACCAAGGCCGCATCATCACCGACGATTCCAAGCGCCCGCTCAAGGTTGTGACCACCGACACGGCCTACGACGCCTCGATCACCGGCTGGGAAGCGCCCGCATTTCAAATGCCGAAAGAGCCGGTCAAGCAACGTTCAAACTTCCGCGTGGTTTTGAACCTCGATCTTCAAGGCAAGCAAGTGCAGCAGATTCTTGGTGAGGACATCCGCATGGAGACGCTTCCCGTCGCTGCCGCCGAGCCGGGTGGTGATGCGGTGCAAACGATTTCGATCGCCGATCTTCGCAAGGCCAAGGCCCTTGGTGAGATCCAATTAAATGATCTTGAAAACCCGCTGCGCATCCTTGCCAAGCCCGACAGCCGTGAAGCGGTGGTGGTCGGCACCCGCGAGGTGATCACCAACATGGTCGCGCCGGTGGATGCCAGCGGCAAGGCGCTTGAAGCCACGCCGTTTTCGGTGACAGTTTCCATTCCGATTTTGGCTGATGACCTCAAAGCTTTGGTTCAGAGCAAGGCCACTTACAACCGAACGACGGACTATCTTAAAAACGCCCTCTTCACCTTCCTGCCATTTTTGTTGGTGATCGGTGTGTTGTTCTTCCTTTTCCGCCAGCAAATGAAATCGGCGGGCCGTGGTGCGATGTCGTTTGGCAAAAGCAAGGCGCGCTTGCTCTCGATGGATCGCAACAAAGTGACCTTCAAAGATGTCGCCGGCATTCAGGAAGCGAAAGAGGAGTTGTTTGAAATCGTCGATTTCCTCAAGGACCCACGTAAGTTTCAGAAGCTTGGCGGATCGATTCCAAAGGGCGTGCTGATGGTTGGCTCGCCAGGTACGGGCAAGACCTTGCTGGCGCGCGCGATCGCCGGTGAGGCGGATGTGCCGTTTTTCTCGATCTCCGGATCGGACTTCGTCGAAATGTTTGTCGGCGTCGGCGCCTCGCGCGTTCGCGACATGTTCGAACAAGGCAAAAAGCATGCGCCCTGCCTTATTTTCATCGATGAGATCGATGCGGTCGGCAGACACCGCGGCCACGGTATGGGCGGTGGCCACGACGAACGCGAGCAGACGCTCAACCAGTTGCTGGTCGAGATGGACGGCTTCGACACCCAGGAAGGCGTAATCATCATCGCCGCCACCAACCGCCCAGACGTGCTCGACCCGGCACTGCTTCGTCCGGGGCGTTTCGACCGCCAAGTCACGATCAATTTGCCTGATGTGAACGGCCGCGAGGAGATCCTGCGCGTGCATGTCAAAAAAATCAAACTCGCCACAAATGTCGACCTCGCGAAGGTCGCCCGCGGCACCCCCGGATTCTCTGGCGCGGAGCTCGCCAACCTTGTCAACGAGTCGGCTCTTCTTGCTGCCCGCCGCGGCCTGAGCGCAGTGACGCTCGAGGAACTCGAAGAAGCTCGCGACAAGGTCCGCTGGGGGCGCGAGCGCCGCAGCTTAGCCATGTCCGACAAAGAGAAAGTCGGAACTGCCTGGCACGAAGCGGGCCATGCTTACCTCAACATGGTGCTGCCGCATACCAACCCGCTGCACAAGGTCACGATCATCCCGCGCGGACCCTACCTCGGCGCAACGATGTACTTGCCTGAAGGTGACAAATACTCGACGCAGAAAAAAGAAGCTCTGGCCAACCTCATTGTCACGATGGGTGGTCGCATCGCCGAGGCATTCCACAGCGATGATGTTTCAAACGGTGCCTCGGGCGACATCCGCCAGGCGACGTCACTCGCGCGCCACATGGTCTGCGAGTGGGGGATGAGCGACAAACTCGGCATGGTCGAGTACGGCGAAGGCGATGGCCCGGTTTTCCTCGCACGCGACATGGCCACCCGCCGAGCCAATTATTCGGAGGAAACCTCGCGCATCATCGATTCGGAGATCAAGCGCTTCATCGACGAAGCCTACGATACCGCCACCCGCGTGCTCACCGAAAATCGCGACAAGGTGGAGCTGATCGCCAATGCTTTGCTTGAGTATGAAACGCTTGATGCGAGCCACCTCAAGGACTTGATCGAGCACGGTGAAATGAAGGATCCGCCATCGGCTCCCAAGCCACCTCCGGTGCCCGAGAAGCTCGCAAAAAAATCCGAACGCAAAACCAACGAGAGTGGCCACACCGATGATGATGGTCCGATCCCCGGAGCGGTTGGCGCGACTGCTTGAGCGAGTTTTTTATTCAATTGCGAAGCACGAAAAATTTCCTGCTTCGCATTTGATTTCGGTTGCCGCATAGCGCCTTTCGGTTAACTTCTCATATGACTGCTGTGTGCGACTATTTTGGTAGCTGGCCCGGACCGATATGATTATTCAGGGGTTTGCCTCCGATGTCCTATGTCATGCCTTTTACAGGAAGACGGAAATGCATCGGATTTCCCCACTTATTGAGTTTACGGAACGTGGCTCACAGCGCCAAGGACGGCACAGCGGTCTATTTTTTATTCTGATGCCGGTGATTGCTGTAGCGCTACTCGGCAGTCACCTCGGCGGCGATTTTGCCGTAGCTTTCGGCATCGATGGTGAAGAGGTTTGCCTCGGATCCCATGCGGCCAAAATAACTTGAGGGTCTGGCGCTCGAATCGCTGGGGGCCAGCGTCAGCTTGCGGCTGCCGGTGCCGACGAACTCGCCGAGATCGTCGAATTTTTTTTCCACCACATCGATGACCAAAGATGGAGTGCGCAAGGCATTGAGAGCATCCTCATCACTGGGTGCGAGCCACCGCAAAACCTTGAGGTCTTCTAGCACGGACAAGAGGTAATTCGCTTTGACGGGATCAACCGAGGCACTGACATCGCGGTCGTCGATTTCACCGCTCCAAGCCTCGTCGATGAAGCGGTACTTGAGCGTGAGGGTCGATGATCCTGGGATTCCGCGTTGGATGGCGAGCAGGTTCACTTTGTCGAGCGACCACAGTCTGGCATTTCGCCACTCGTAGGCCCGCACAGCAACCGATCGGATGAGCGTCTCGTCGATGCGCATGACGGTCGGTGTGCCCAGCCGGTTAGCATAATAAACACCCTTGGCATCCATGCCGAAACGCAACTCGAATGCTTGGTTGTCCTTTGCGATGAAACGCAGTTTGAGAATCGGCCGATCCAATCCCCATGGTGTGAAGTCCGTCGCAGCGTCGCTTTCAAATGCAAGCGCCTTGACTGTAGTGACTGCTTTGAGCAGAGCGTAAAGGTTTGGTTCGTTCGCTTCATGCGACGCGCCATTGATCACTGTAGTCCAGGGCTTTGGCGCATCGCGAGTGAGCAGAATTGCGGGTCCGGTTGAGGGTTCGATCGAGATGCCGCGAAGGGCCTTGATGTTGAGATGCGTCAGGGTCGGATCGCGCAGTTCGTTGACGCTGAGGGGCAGGTCCGCGAGCGTGATCAGGCCACTCACCGGTTTTGCGGGCATGAGAAACTCAACGTCTGGTCGGTTTGAAACAACAGCGGACGTTTCGTTTGCCTCGGTGGAATCGGCGGTCCTGATTTCCAATTCACAGGGGGCTTCGGATTCGAAAGACTGGATGCTGATGCGGGTGGATTCATTATCATCCGCTGCATATGTTGTTTTGCTTGCCGCCTTGTCATTGACCTTTATTGCCTGCAATTCGAAGAGCCCTTTGAGCAGGGATTTTACTGCTGCCGGATTGGTCGGAAGATCGAGCGGCTTGACGATGCGCCATGGTTTTTCCGGCGACTCGCGGGCGATGAGCAGTTGACCTTGTTTGGATCCGATCGAAACCGACTTGAGTTTGAGAGGATTGAAATAAAACGGGCGGTGGTCGCGAAGGAAACGCAGGTTGTCTTTGAAGAGCGCGTTGATGTCGCCGGTGCAGGCATAAACATGTTTTTTGCGACCTTTTTCGCGCGGGTTGATGAAGACCGTGGGCACAGGTTCGGGGATTTCGGGCACGGTAGCTTTCCAAGGAGTGGCGCGGCCAATTTTGTAATGGGCCAGCACCTTGCGGTTTGCGTCTTCCAAACGAATCGTCACTGCCTCATTGGCGAGGCCTGCCTTGTCTTCGGTGATGTCGTCCCTTGATGCATGATCCTCGACCTTCATGCCGCGGGTGAAATTGATGATCGAAACCGCCGCCCGCGGGTCCATCCGGTCCTGCCATGGAGAGGTCGAATGCCAACCGTTTTCCTGAAGCAAAAATTTCGCGGATGCGCCGTTGGAATTGACCGTGATGTGTCGGACGCATGACGCATCGAATGCGGGATATAGTGCCTCACCCACTGCGGCGGGAGGCGCGCCGAACAGCGCATCAAAGCTGCCTTCGCGCCATTGCCACGAAGACAACCAACCCACGATTGCCGCGGTCGCAACGAGCAACAAGGTGGGGATGAGTCGACGCATGATGGATCAGGCTCTGCGTGCCGACCAGACATAGGTACCGATCAGCAGAAAAGCGGCGGGGATGAAAAAGAGGTTGATGCGATTGATGAAGGAGACCTGTGCTTCGAGCAGCGGGAGTTTGTAGGTGCCGAGCGCGCGCGGGCCGATTCCGGCGAGGGACTCGCGGCCGACCATCCAGTTGACCGATGAAGCGAGGAAATCGAGGTTTTCGGCGCGGTGATTTTCCGGCGAAAGAAAGTCGGTGTTGGAAATCACGATCATGCGCGAGCTATCGGCCGCGAAGCGGTCGTCGGATTCCGCGCCGCGAATCACGCAGGCTGCGAGGTTGAGCGGGGGAGCATTGTCCTCGCGTTCGTTAAAATTTTCGTTGCCGCCGCCAAAGCGTGTCTCGCCCCAGAAGCCTGGCGCAGCCTCGATCAGGCCCATGGGCAAAATCCTTTTGTTGAGCAAGTCTGCCGCGCCTTCACGAACTTCGAGCGATGAGCTCGCGCCACCAAACTCGGTGGTCTGGCCTGCGAGGTCGGCGGTGAATGTCACGCCCTTGGTGAAGGTGCCGCGCGCGTTGGTGACGAGATTCGCTTTGTGGCGGGTGATGACGCGGTCCTTGCGCGGTGTCACGCCTTTGGCACGCAGGAAGGCGCGGATGTTCGGTGGTGTTTCGCCGTCTTTGATCAGCGTGAGGATCGCGGCGCGCGGACGGTTCCAATAATTTTCCAGCACGGCGATTTCCTGTGGACCGAGATCGTATTTCGGAGCGGCAAGAATCACTCCTTCGCAATGATCGGGGATTTTTTCCAATCCGCTCATCTGCAGTTCTTCGACTTCGATATTTTGGAATCGCAGCGTGTCGATCAGAAACCTGCGTGGCGATGCGGCGCCGTCTTCGCCGATCTGGCTCTTGTCGACGATCAGAGCCATGCGGCGCGGTCGGCCTTCGATCGCCTCGACCAAACGGGCGGTGAGCACATCCTCGCCTCTGAATGCTGAAATTTTTCGTTTGCCTTCGCTGGTGGTGAACACACCCATGTCGTCGACGACTGACACCTTCACATTTGGATGAAACGAGCGGGTTTTGTCGGCATTTTCCACCACCGCCGGTTTGTTGTCGCTGCGGGCGTCGATAAGAATCAGGTCGCGCACAAGCGTGATGCCATAGGCGGCGACCATTTCGTTCACTCGGTCGGGGCTGCGGATCGGATCGACAACCTCGAGTTTCAAGCGGCCATTCGAGAGTTTTGCATACTCCTCGGCGAGGGCGCGGACTCGTTCGTAAAATGGCGAACTGCGGCGGTATGCCATGATCAATTTCACCGTCTGCGGGTGCTTTTGCAAGGCATCGCTGGCGAGGTAGCGGCGCGTGGCGGGGGACAGCGAATAATCCGCGTCACGGCTCAGGTCGACGCGTTGATAGTGATGAAAAGCGAGGTAGTTCGCGCAAATAACCACGAACGCAAGCAGCAGCGTTTGGAATGCGGAGAGCGAGCCAATGCGCCAGCGGTTGATCGCGCGGGCGGACTTGCGGGTGGCTTCAGATTCGTCGGACATTGGCAATCTCGTTCAGCTTTTCCAACGGCGGTGATCGACCACCTGGAAGGTGATGAAGAGCACGAACACGGCGATGCTCAGAAAATAAACGGCCGGTCGCGTATCAAGCAGGCCGCTGGCAAAATAGTGAAGGTGGCGCTGTGAGGAAATATAATTGAAGAGCGCGGCACCGGCGAACGACTCACCCCAGATCGCGGTGATGAATCCAAGAAAGTACTGAATCACCAAAAGCCCGATCGTGATGAGTCCGGCGATGATTTGGCTCGAAGTGAGCGCGGAGGCGAGGCAACCGATGGCAGTGAAGGCCGCACCCATGAGCATCAGAATGGCAAATGTGCCTGCCATCGCGCCAGGGCTCCATGCGGGAGGCAGGTCGGTGAGCCACACGAAGAGTTTGAATTGGATCAGCGCCGGCACCCACAAGGTCGTGTAAAAAACCATCGCGGCTGCATATTTCGAAAGCACGACCTGCCAGGTTTTCACTGGCGCGGTGAGCAAGGTTTCGAGCGTGCCAGAGCGTTCTTCTTCGGAAAAAAGCCGCATCGTGATGAGCGGAAAGATGAAGAGGAAATAAAACCAGAAGACCGGTGTGTGGAAGGTGACATAGACGAGGCTGTCCTTCACCGGTGTGTCGCGGAAACCCTTCATCGCCGAGGACAGCGATACACCCTGCATGATCGTGACAAAGGCCAGCACCACCCAGCCGAAGGGGCTCAGGAAATAGCCTTTCAGTTCTTTGAGGGTGAGGATGCGAAACAATCTCATTGCGCGTGCGACGCCTTGGTAGGTCATTCCCGGCCGGAGGCAAAGGGAAAAGGCTATTTCAGTGGCAAATCCGCAGGCCTACGGACTCCAGCGCAAGCCGCGTCGACCTCAGGATTTCCAGCGCCGACTCGCTGTCGCCGTGAACGCAAAGGGTGCCAATTTCGATCGGGACTGCGGATCCGCTCACGCTGGTGACCTTGCGTTTGAGTAACATTTCTATCGCCTGTGCGCTGGCGGCAGTAGGGTCATCGATGATCGCTCCAGGTTGACCTCTCGGCACCAGTGAGCCATCGGCGTTGTAGCGGCGGTCGATGAAACCTTCGGCGCGGAATTGAAGGCCTGCCGATTTCGCCGAGGTCATCATGCAACCATTCGGCGGCGCATAGACAATAACCTGCGGCAACAAATCCCGAATCGCATTTGCGATGGCGCTGGCAATGTGCGGGTCGGCGTCAGCTTGGTTGTACAACGCGCCATGGGCTTTCACATGGTGGATGGTTGCTCCGAGTTCATCGGCGATTTGCGCGAAGCGCCTGAGCTGACGGCTCACG
>Ga0208595_1000388_pt1 | contig 17135 bp, 19 predicted proteins | sample LakMenEpi28Jun11_FD_150742 | JGI IMG/M metagenome (GOLD analysis project Ga0208595, IMG submission 150742) | Freshwater microbial communities from Lake Mendota, WI - 28JUN2011 deep hole epilimnion (SPAdes) | ecosystem: Environmental > Aquatic > Freshwater > Lake > Epilimnion/Euphotic zone ...
GTCTAAATTTTCCAGTTTAATTTCACTTTTTATAACCGATTACTGCAAGATTACCAGCGGGAATAGAAACGGGTAAGTAGCCGATTTTTGTCTTCTTCAGAAAAGAAAGACAGAAGCGCTTGAGTTTTAAAGGAAGTGGGAATAATTTTACCCAGTAATGTAAAGGATAACGATTAAAGATAACTTTAGTTGTTATTGTTGTAAAACCATTTGTTTTTAAAAGATATCTAGCACTTTTTTCCGAGAACAATTGTAAATGTTCAATATCAAAAATGGGAGATCTCATTCTTAAAATTTCAGCTGAGAGCGCGCGATGATTATGACAGATAAAAAAGACAGCCCCACCTTTTTTGACAAGAGTATAAGCATCTTGACACATTTGTTTAGGGTCATACAAATGTTCTAAAGTTTGAAAACAAGTAATAAGACTAAAAGTTCCCGCTTGAAAATCCTCAACTCTGAAAAGACCATGCTTAATTAATGGTTGTATTTCCTCCTTAGCAGCTAGAATAGGTGCTTGGGAAGGTTCTACTCCAATAACAGAAGTAAACCCTGTACGCAGCAATTCCTCTAAAAATGCTCCATCCCCTGTCCCAATATCAATCGCACCATCTAAATTAGGAATATGTTGCATAATTTCGGGTAAAAAACTGGCATAAGTACGACTCGCATAATGGGCTTCTTCTGAACTATCAAAAGCAGCTTCATGATAGGCGGTTGCTAATTCACTTAATTCAGGAATTGGACTGGCATACAGTACATCACAAGTTGGACAAGATATCAGTCTGTAGTGCATATATTCAGGCAGTTTACGGGAAGCAAAGGCAAAACTGTCTAATTGATTAAGATCAAAGTCAGCCTCAGCAAAGACTTTAGACTGATCCTTTGAACCGCAAACTGGACAAGAACGATTAACCATTTTCATTTTTATTTTCTCCTTTTCAGAAATTTCAGACTTGAAATTAACATACACAAAATTACTTTTTAAGCCAAATTGTATAACCGAGAGGATCATCTTTAGAGCCTAATCCAAAAACTAATGAAAGATGCCCAACAAAAATACATAAAACAAAAAAAGGAAAAACAATTAAGGCTACTATAACCTTTAAAAGCCACGATATAAATTTTTTAGGTGATTGCAACCCTCGAAAATAGGCAACAATAATCTTTGAAACAATCACGGTAATATCTGTACCTCTAGGGGCAATTTCAATTGATGAAAAATCTTGAAAAAACTGGTTCAGTGTTGATGGAGTATATCTGTAATAATCATAAGGAATATAGTGATATCTTGCTGACCAAGGAACAGTAAGTATTCCTACCCCCCCCCGTTTTAAAACTCGATAAATTTCGGTAATAAACTTTTCCGGTTCTTGGATATGTTCGAGAACTTCGGTACAAATAAAACCATCAATTGAATCAGAACTCAAAGGAATATTATATCCATCAAAGTGAATAATCTCAGAATTTTCATAGTTAAATTTTTGATCTGCTTCTTCAATATCAAGTCCACAATATTGAGTTTTTTGACTATTAAGAAGATGCTTATAAGGACTTTGCCCACAGCCGATATCTAGGACTTTTCCCTGCATTTTAGGAAGAAATTCTCGCAGATGTCTATACACAGTATTCGTTTGAAAATCTAGAACTAACCTTGCCCAAAATTTCAACTTATTCAGTAGAGTATCAGGGGGAGTGTTGCTAATTGGCTTAAATCCTTCTTGAATCATTTTTAATTCCTTGTAATATTAAACATTAATTTTTAACGACATTGTAAGCATCTCTAATTTCTCCATTCTTGGTAATTGTCCGACGAATAAAATGTGGTCTCTGTTTAACCTCTTCAAATATTTTGGCAATATATTCAGCGATAATACCAATGCTAAATAAATTAAGTGAACCGAAAAACAAAATAGTAATTAATACTGTAGTGATCCCATTAGGGACTGAATCTGGAAAAAGAATTCGGCTAATAATTTGTAGGGTTGCTAATAATAGGGTCAATAACAGTAATACTGTACCCATAAAACTGAGCATAGTTAAAGGAGTGTAACTAAAAGATAAAATTCCTTTTTTAGCCCAGCCGATATTCTTAGCTAAATTGTTAGTTGTTACACCAAACATTCGTTCTGGTCTAACATAGTTTATACCAATCTGTTTAAAGCCCACAAATGCTCTAACTCCCCGGAGAAATAAGTCTCGTTCAGGAAACTGCAAAATCGCTTGGACAACCTTCTTATCCATCAAAGAAAAGTCTCCGGCATCATGGGGAATTGAGAGATAGGAAAAATAATCAAAAATACGATAAAAAGCCTTATAGGCAATCTGCATAAAAAAGGGAGCTTGGCGTTTTTTGCGACGACCATAAACTACATCATATCCTTCACGCCACTTTTCAACAAATGTTTCAATTAATTCCGGTGGATCTTGTAAATCCCCATCAAGTAAAACACAGGCATTTTTAGTCGCTATTTCCATGCCACTTTTAAAAGCAGATTGAGAACCGAAGTTTCGCGCATGAGAAATACCAATCACCCGTTTATCAGTTCGTGAAATTTCTTGAATTACTTGTTCACTATTATCTGGACTACAATCATTAACAAAGATAATTTCATACTCAATATTTAGTCTGAGAAAGGTCTCCCGAAGACGTTTGTACATAATAGGAATTGCTTGATTATCTTTGTAACAAGCAATAATTGCTGTTACGCTGTACTTGGTATCTAAACCAAACTTTTTAGAACTCTGATGATATCTTTCTTTATCCTCTAGTTCTCGATACCATGCGGTTGTTTTTATCAAGCCTTCTCGAAAATTTGTCTTGGCTTTCCATTGCAACTTTTCTTGAGCCTTTGTTGCATTTGCATACCAGTCGCTAATATCCCAATGGCGATTTTCCATGGAATTATAGACAGGTTCAGTGTTGATATTAAATATTTCACTAGCAACCTTGGCTACATCACCAATTGTAGTTTTTTGTCCACTACCAATATTAAATGATTGGCCATAATCTTCTGCTTTGAGATTTAATGCTGTATCAATAAAAGCCTCACTAACATCATCAACATAAACAAAATCCCTAGAAATATCAGGACTGACAAAATTGGGATATTTTTCCTCAACTCCGTGGCGAATTAGATTGGGAATGAGGCGGGAAGAATCTTCTAAAGGATCATAAACAGAATACAATCTTAAATTAGCGCAAGGCAGTTGCTTTTTTTTGCCATAGAAGTAGAGGAGATTAGCACAGGCAATTTTAGAAACAGCATAATCACTATTAGGAGCAGGTAGCTGAGTTTCATGAGGTCCTGAACAATCACTACTTAAAAAAGTGTCTCTTGAAATTATACAATAATTTTCGCAAAACTATTTAATTATTTTTTTGTTACAGCGTTTTCCGCTCTAATGAGGTACAAAGTTGAATCATAAAACTGTTGTGGTGCGGGCATCTTGCTCGCTAAATATGTATCTCATAACACCGGGAAGTGCTGTACTTGTTATAAGTACAAGAATTTTTTTTAACCGATATTCTGCACTTCATTATGTAATATGAGCCTTTTCAAGAATTATTCTTAATAACGGTTGAATAATTAAGTATTAAAACTTAAAATTTTTGATAGCATAAGTATTATTAAAAACGATAAAAAATAAAATTAAAGAAATATTCGCATATTACAAAATGAAGTAGGGAACAGGTTACAGGTTTTGAGCCACTTTACTTTTCGTTACTTATGTTGTTTTTTTCCGTTCACTTACTTACAGCAAGTAGCTTTGAGTGAGGTACACTTTGTGCGGGCATCTTGCCCGCACGACAAGAGTTTTATTATTAATATCTGTACTTCATAATATCGGGAACTGCTGTACCATTTTTAATTCTTAATTGATTCTTCTGGGCTACAATATTTATTCAACTGAACACCTAAAGTATCCGATTGTTTACCAGCGGTTTTAGCTGCGGTTGTCAGTGCGGAATCAATTTCTTTTCTAGCTTTTTGAATTTTTATTGTACCATCTGAAGATGCTTCTGCTGTTTTAGTGTCACCAAGAGCCTTAGAAGCTTTACCTATGGCTTGACTGAGATGATCAAAGATTTTGATAAAACTGGTTTCAAATGCTTTTAATTTGGGATCTTTTAAGTTTAATTTCTCAAGTTCCTGAGTGACATTTTTTAAATCTTTAGATAATTTTAAACTACTTGATACTTGTTGACCTTTTTTAGTGTCAATCAGTAATGTACCATGATTAACGGCTTTAATCAATCGTTGACATTGGGAGGTTTTACTGTCACTACAACTGGTAATTAATAAAGCAATGCTCAGAGCAACAGGAGCAATAACTGGATAACGAGAAAACAACATTTAAGAATTTAAAAAGTTAAGATTAAAAAGAATTGGAAACGGGGATTTAAACCCCCAAATTTAGGAAAATAGGAAGCAGAGCATAGATTAAAGATATGACCGCAGTTTTTATCTATTTAAACCACAGATTACCTTCTTTCTTCGCGCCTTTCCTACTTCGCGCCTGTACGCGAAACAAAAACCGTGGTTCATTGACCAGCAAAATCCCTGTCAGCCGACACTTTACCAATCTACTGGTAAACCCAGTTTATCTAAGGTTTTGCCATCTTGCAATAGTGGTTGAATATCGCTATCTATTTGGATTTTACCATTAGATAAGACTAAAGCCCGTTGGGTGACTCTTCCTAGCCACTGGAGATCATGTGAAGCTATTAACATCACTTTTACAGGTAATTCTAATAATACTTGGGCTAAATGTCGTCGCCATGCTGGGTCTAGTCCGTTAGTTGGTTCATCTAAGATGAGAATGTCAGGATTTAGGGCTAAAATCGCTGCTAAGGCGGCTAAACGTCTTTGTCCTCCAGAAAGTTCATGAGCGGAACGGTGGGCGTAGGATTCTAATCCAAAGTCGGCTAATAGTTGATGAGCTTTATCTTTTGCAGCTATGGATGAAATACCATAGTTAAGGGGTCCAAAGGTGATATCTTCGAGGATTGTGGGCATAAATAATTGGTCATGAGGATCTTGAAAGCTAAAACCAATTTGTTGCCTGATTTGCGGTAAAGTGTTTGGCAATATCGGTATACCGTTAATCCAAATTTTGCCGCTTTGGGGATGTTTTAAGCCAATGAGGTTTTCTAATAAGGTGCTTTTGCCTGAACCAGTAGCACCCATTAAAGCGACGCGATCGCCTGTCTGTAAGCTAAAAGAAATTTCTTGTAATACAGGGTGCTGTTGTGAATAAGCGTAAACCAGATTTTGGACGGTAACAACAGCAGTATGGGGTTGAGAAAGAGAAATTTGGGGATTAGAAGTTAATGATGTCAAGATTCACCACTCAAATAACAGTAAGGTAAGAACTTAGGGTTAAACAAGCAGCTATCACCCCAGCTATTAACAAGATAAAACGTTCTTTCGGTTTGGGGGGGGAATCTAGGGGTAATTGTCCATTATATCCACGGGCTACCATAGCACCATAAACTCTTTCGGCTCTGTCTAGGGTGCGGAGATATAAAGCCCCAATCATGGAAGCACTAGCATAACGTAGCCATCCTGCTGTACCATTTAAACCACGTAGTTGGGCACTGCGCTGCATTCGTGTTACTTCTAAGAGTAATATTTCTAAGTATTGTCCAGCGAGAATCAGGTTTTCCTTTAATGGTGCAGGTATGGGTAAGCTTTTGAGCGCAATACCCAAACTGTGGGGAGGTAAGGTTAATAAAAAGCCATTCATGACAATTAAACAAATTAGGGAACGCACAAGCAAAAAACTAGCTCGTTCCCATCCCAATGGTAAGGCCACCAGGGATAAAAAAATTAATTCTGTACCCAGTAGACCGCCTAATTTGGGTAGGGGTACTTGTAATAAATAAATCCAAACAAGAGCGATCGCCCCGTATACTAGTAAATTAGACCAAGTATGATACTTTAAAAAAGCCGTCCCAATCACAATAATTAGGGATAATTGCAAGCGTAATGGTAGGGAAATTTGCATCATAATTAAGCATTTTTCGGTCTAATAATTTTGGCAATTCCAAAAGCTATACCAAAGCAAGCTGTAGCACCTATCAAACCAGCAATACTTGTACCGATTTTCCCTAAACCCTGAATACTGTAATCAGCTAAAGGTGTCGGGACAATTACCCGCACGTTTTCCGCTAAATCAATAAATCCTAAGTTGATTGCTACCTTTTCCAAACCATCAGGCCAAGCAGAAGCACCTAGGGATAATACACCAGAAATCAGTAAAATACTGACAATGGGAACTAACCAGCCTCTAATTTTCTGTTCTTCACCTGGTAACAAATCTGGACGAGTTGTAGCTAAGTAATTTAGTACCCCCCCAGTAATTAATCCTTCACCTACACCAATAAGAATATGTACACCCGCCATGGTGGGTAAAACTAGGTTGACTGCTGCTGTTCCAGACAGAGCTAATTCAATAGCACAAGCTATAGCAGCAACAACTACGCTAACTCCCGCTGCTATCCCTGCCGCTAGGGGTAAACGCCCTTGAGAACCGCCAAATAGTCTTTGTAAAGTTTGCGTTAATCCCCAAGCCACCCACACGCCGATGACTCCCATGTTAAAAATATTTGCTCCCAAGGCAGTAATTCCACCATCGGCAAATAACACGGCTTGAATAATTAAAACCGTGGCAATACATAACATTCCTGCCCAAGGACTACCCAAGATAATGGCTGCTAAAGCCCCTCCCAATAGGTGGCCGCTTGTCCCCCCCGCTACGGGAAAATTAATCATTTGGGCGGCGAAAATAAAGGCTGTAGTTAAACCGAGAATGGGGGCGCGACGAATACCAAAAGCTGTTTGCGATCGCTCAAAAGCAACAAATAAAGCTGCCGCACTGGCTAAACTGGTAGCGACTGCAACTGGCACAGAAATAAATCCATCGGGTATGTGCATGAGATTGGTGTTTTTTTAATGTGTTTTTTGCAGACTAATTATCAGTAATATAACGACTAACAAAATTAATAGCAAACTAAAATTTGTCTGTCTTGACAATACCCTATTGGTGGATATTTGGGAATTTATTTAGAGGATTTTTGTAATAAAAAATACGTCAAGTTATATATTTATTTTTTAAATCGTTAACATCTATAAATCTTTATGACATATTCTCACATTTCTATCCGCTTCAATAGATAAGGAGTTTCAGGCTTTGTTAATTTAAGTCTGAATTAGGCAGACAATCGAAAAAGAAGGACAAAAAATAGCTATAGAAATCAAAAGTTTTCTTAATCCTTCAAAAATTACGGAACTTTATGCTGCATTAGGACAATTTATAATTTATGGTCTTGCTTTACAAGAACAAGAACCAGAACGGACTTTATATTTAGCAGTTCCTATTACTGTTTACAATGAATTTTCTATACTGCCTTTTATTCAAGCAGTTATAGGACTTACGCAAGATTCATGGAATAACGAACCACTCCAGGCACAGAGGTCACGGAGAAATGAGGATTTGAGAGATATTTTGCGTAAGTCCTGATTAAAATGAATCAACTTTATTTAGTAGTTGATAATTTTGAAAAAGAAGAATATCGGCAATATATTCAGAACTTACTGAAACAACACGCTAGTATGGTTTGGGATAAACGCATTCAAGCACAGACAATTTTTGATCTTGAAAATAACTATTATCAATTAATTTATGTAGGTTGGCGTGATCAAAATCGTATTTATGGACCTGTTTTATATCTAGATATTATTGATGATAAAATCTGGATTCAGCAGGATGGTACAGAGGTGGGAATTGCCAATGAATTGGTTGAATTAGGTGTACTAAAAGAAGATATTGTTTTAGGTTTTCAATTGCCTTCAGTCCGCAAATATACAGATTTTGCTGTTAGTTAATTAAATCTCGATTATTAACATAGATTATGTTAATATACAAGCAACCTAGTGAAACCTAAGTTCAAAACTATGACCAATATTAATATTTCTGTACCTGAATCACTGAAAAGTTTTATTGATTACGAAATTGTTGAAGGTGGTTATAGTTCAGCGAGTGAATATTTACAACAGTTAATTATTCAAGAAGCACAAAGGAAAAGTAAAGCAAGTTTAGAGGAGTTTTTGATAACTCAGGAAGAATTGGAAAAGACTTTAGATGAATTAGCTGATAATTTTGCAGCTTTGGTGGGTGCAAATGCGCCTATTTTGTCAGATTATGCTGTTAGTCGTGAGAGTGTTTATGAAGACTATCTTTAATAGCTTTTTATAAATCATAATGATATTTGCAAGACAGAATAATCAATAAATCTTCTTCTATCTTGTAAACTAATCTATGTTCATTTGTAATTCGTCTTGACCAGTAACCTTGGAATTCATATTTTAGTGGTTCTGGTTTACCTATCCCAGAAAATGGTTCTCTTTGGATATCTTTAATTAATTCCAAAATTTTCTTAAAGACTTTTTTATCTTCTTTTCCCCACTCACCCAATTGTTCAAAAGCTTCTGGTTCAAATGCAACTTTTTTCATATTCATCTAAATCAACATAAATTAAGTTACCTTTACCTACATTTTCTATCGCTTTGAGCAGATGTTTTTTGTTAGCTTCTGATTTAAGAAGATAGGTAGTTTCATCTTCTTCAATATGTGATTCAACTAGAATAATAACTTCTACAACTGTCCCTGCTGGTAGTTCAGTCGTAGATAGTTCGATTTTGCCATCTTTACCGACAATAGCCTTTTGTTTAATTCCACTGAGCATAATTTTTAATTACTCTGATAAAGTCAGATGTACTCATTTTATTGTAACTCTATTATTTGTTTTTGCTGCTTGATAGGGAATACTAGAATAAATAGTCCTTGTCAGATAAAGGTGAGTTTTGACAAGTGGACTGGACAACAATACTCAAAGCACAGCAGACTGATTTTATTGCCAGAATTAAATCTGATAATAATTATTAATCCAAAATAACATATTGTCCTTTGTTCGTTTTAAGATTCCAAGGTAGCTTTTCTATACATATAAAATGCTCTTTTGGAAGAACATCAGTATAGTGAGCAGTATAGTTGTTAAAGAAACCAATGGGTGCAAGGTCTTTAAATAAAGACGACGTATCCGACGTATCTTCGTTTTCCCAAAAACGCATCATTCGTGGAGACATAAAATTAAGTATATCTTCTTTTAATTTATTATCTGAACCACTTTCCTCTATAAAACGATTGGACATTACCTTAACGGAGTCGTTGCTAATATTTTCTAAAATTACATTTTCGTGTCCAGTAAGATTTTCTCTCTTTGCAATATTGTCTTTCTTGTCACCATCTATCTCTACAAGCCTCATCTCTTTACCATCCCAGAACAAGAAGTCAATTTCACAAAATCCAACTTTATTTTTATTTTGTTGTACTCTAGTGCCATTATCTCCTTTTTTCCATTTGGCTATAAAATTTTCTTTACTTGTGTATCCAACTGCATTAAAACTATAATAACTATAGTTGTTATTAGGGGTACAGTTCTTAAGCTTCGTTTGCAAATTTTTAGCAGCAACACTTAAACGTACGCTATTTAGAGGCAGAAAAACCTGAAATAATACTCTACCATCATTAAAAGGATAAGGCGTTAATTCCTGAGTATTTATTATCTCTTGTTCTAGAAGGGATTGATAATTCTTATAATCTTCATAATTATAAGAATTATCGCCACCGTAACCGGATTTTACCAATTCTTGACGTGCAAGCTGTTCTATACCTGTTTTATAAAAATCATTTTTTTCATCTTTGAAAATTTTATAACAAATGTCAAAATAAACCTTTAAAAAAAATTTTTCATATGGTGATTTATTCGTTTCCACATTATTTTGTTCAATATAAAAATCAATCAAATAATCGTAATATTTTTTAGCAGAAATATATTTTGGATCTCGATCACTTAAAAATCTAGGTTCTGTTATCGGGTCAACTTTCTGAGGAAATAAATTTGGCAGGTCAATTAATCTCAGACCAGACTGATTATCAAGATCAATCACAGCACAATTATTATTAGTTTTCAAAAATACTCCTGTTAAAGAGCATTCACCGAACTCAACAGGACTTGGTTTTTTATCAACATAATTATATCCAAACGGTACTATAAGCAACCGATCAAGAAAAAAATAAGATGAACCATCTGCATGAAAAAATTTGATATTCATAGGATTATTGTATTTTAAATTTTGTGTAACTTACCTGTATAGGCAAGATACTGGTAATTGTATCATACACAGTTCTTCTTAAACCAATAATTTCAAAAATCACAGTGTCTTTATTTATATTATCTCATAAAAAATCCTGTAAATCCTGTAAATTTGCCCAAAGTTTCCCACAGTCGCCATTGTATCCGCTGTAATGCCCAATCTCGGTGCAAGTGCCATTTGTTCTCTAGTTAGCGGTAAATAAATCAATATATCATAAATAGTCCTGAAAATTATTTTTCCAAGTTATTGACAATAATTCCTGATTCCTTTACTATACATAAAGCTAATTGCAAATAATTGGCAATTTTCCGTACCCACATACCCCTATTGGTCTTATGTCTGACAACTTGACTGGGAGTAAAGATAAAATTTGGCATCGTCGTCAACTGCTACAACTGGGATTTTCCGGTGCATTCATGATCACGACAGGGACAATTTGGCAAATGTTAAACAGCAAAAATTATGCCAGTGTCAAAATACCACCAATGAAAATAACAGCTTCTAATGGTGCTACTAACCCCATGCAGGTGTTACGAGATTTTGATTATGGGACAATTAAACAGGAAAATGGGCGCGTAGTCCGCGAATTTCGCTTAATTGCTGGTACTTCCACTATTCAGCTTAATAGTGCTGTCTCCTATAACATTTGGGACTTAAATGGGCGCATTCCTGGACCCACACTCCGGGCTAAAGAAGGAGAAAAAATAAGAATACTTTTTCTCAATAATGCTGGACATTCCCATTCTTTGCACTTTCATGGAGTTCATCCCGCTGAAATGGATGGTATCAAACCCATAGGTAATGGCAAGGCAACCATATATGAATTTGATGCCGAACCCTATGGCGTTCATTTATACCACTGTCATGTCGCTCCGGTTACTCGTCACGTTGCCAAGGGATTATATGGAATGTTTATTATTGATCCTCCTAAACCCCGTCCCCCTGCTGATGAAATAGTTTTAATCATGTCTGGGTATGATGTAAATGATGATAACCGCAATGAGTATTATGCTTTTAATGGCGTGCCACATCATTATATGCACCATCCTATTCAAATTTATCAAAATCAGTTAATTCGTGCCTATGTTCTAAATATTATTGAATTTGACCCCGCTGTAACGTTTCATCTTCACGCTAATTTCTTCGATGTTTATCCTTCGGGAATGACAATGACTCCCAGTGTAAAAACGGATGTTTTAACCATGGGTGTAGCAGAAAGACATATTTTAGAATTTGCTTTTAAGTATCCAGGTAAATATATGTTTCATCCTCACCAAGATGCTATTGCTGAAAGCGGTTGTATGGGACAGTTTGAAGTCATAGCTATGAAGCAAACCTAAATTAATAATCATCACATTTTCACCCATTTTTTTACTTACATATTGAGAATTATTCTTAATTATTTTATCTTTACATAGGAGTAAAAATTATAGCGTTCCCTAGTCTAATAAAGTACAAAATTATCTGTGTTTATCTGCGTTTAATTCTGACTTCTTCTACCTCATTTCTATCGAAATTGCTATTATTGTTACTTTACAAATCAAGTTGTTTTATCAGAGAAAAAAGGCATTTATATTATGATCATTAGTTCTGCAATATCTCCAGCTAATCTACTAGGTTGCTTATCTTTATTTACTTATATATTCACCTTGCTTCCTAGTTGTTTAAGAATAAGTATTCCTACCGTCAAAAAAGCCAAATTCATCGCCAATTTATTAAAATATCGCCGTCAAATAGGTATTTTAGCTTTTTTATTGGCATTAGTTCATGTAGTTTTAATCATAATTAAAAGAAATGTAGATTTATTTGATTTACAAACCTATAGCATTTCGCTGGAAGGAACAGCATCATTAATTATATTTGCTTTATTGGCATTTACATCCAATGATTGGAGTGTGAAAAAAATGAAAAAAAATTGGCGAAGACTACATCAATTAACCTACACAGCCTTATTTTTATTATTCTGGCATATTCAAGAAAAAATGTCAGATCACTGGAATATATTAACTCCCATAGAATTAATTGCTATGACAATAATTACTGCTTTATTCTTAAAAAGACGCTGGCTAGAATACCGAAAGGAATATGAGCAACAAGCGAAGAAACAGATAATTTAAAATCAACTTTTATAAATCAACAAAAGGATTATCTATGGAAAGAACATCTTTTGCCCCGAAATTAAAATATCTGAGCCATAAAATGATTTTCACTTGTGAATCTTTTATATTACTAAGTCTGGTGATTTTGGGATTAGTTAAATTTAATTTGAATACAAGTAGCCAGAATAACGCTAATATAATTATCCCCAATCACGAAACTATTAATATTAATGGTTTGCGCGTTTATTCTGTAGCAATTAGCCCTAATGGAAAAACCATAGTTAATGGTAATCTCAATAAAGATATTGATGTTTGGGATCTACAAACTGGGAAAATCACTCACAAACTTTGTGGACATGGTAATTCAGTTAATTCTGTAGCCATTAGTCCCGATAGCAAAATTATAGCCAGTGGTAGTTGGGATCATAATATTAAACTTTGGGATTTACAAACAGGGAAATTAATTCGGACTTTATCTGGACATTTAGATGATGTAAAATCCGTCGCATTTAGTCCAAATGGCAAAATGTTAGCTAGTAGTAGTTGGGATAAAACTGTCAAACTTTGGAATATCGAAACGGGTAAAATTATCCGCACCTTTAAACAATCGGATGAAATTAGAACCGTTGCTATTAGTCCAGATGGCAAGCTTCTTGCTAGTGCTGGTGAAAGTGGTAAAATCATGCTTTGGCATATTCCCACAGGCAAAATTAGAACACCTTTGGCAGCCCATGAACAACCCATTTGGTCTATAGCTTTTAGTCCAGATGGTAAGTATTTTGCTAGTGGTAGTTCTGATCATACAATCAAATTATGGAATATCCAAACAGGTGAATTATCCCACTCTTTATCAGGACATAATAAAGCAGTTTATTCTGTTGTATTTAGCCATAATGGACAAACTTTAGCTAGTGGTAGTTATGATCATACGATCAAATTATGGAATGTAGAAAATGGCGACTTAATTAAGACGCTTAATGGTCATACAAAAGCTGTTTGGTCTTTGGCTTTTAGTCCTAATCAACAAATTTTAATCAGTGGCAGTGCTGATTCAACGATTAAACTTTGGCCTTTATCTTTCGCAATCACAAATATTAAAACTAGTTTTAATTCCCAGTCTGATAATTTTCGTCAAGCGGTGAATGTGGCAATAAATGCTGCTAATCTAACCCAAACAGCCACCTCTTTACAGGAATGGCAACAAGTTGTTAATCATTGGCAAAAGGCAATAAAGTTAATGCAAACTATTTCAATTTCTAGTATTCATTATCCAGTTGCCCAACAAAAGATGATTGAATATCAGCGTAATTTGAATTATGCTCGTAAAAATGTGCTACTTGGTAAAGAAACAAGTATATAGTCAGATAACTGGAGAAAATGGATAAACTAGTTGACAAAAACTATCATTTCTGATAAATAAAGATAAGGGTTTAGTAAAAAAATATTAACCAGGAGTAAAAATGATTAAATTCCGTTATTTATGCCTGTCTATTGCTGCTTGTACCTTAATTTCCTTGAGTTCTTGTACCGGCAATACAGTAAAATCAGATATTAAATCAACACCAACTGTAGCCCAAGTGGCAGAAACTAGCACCCATAGCGGTCATAGTGGTAAAGCTAAAATTAATATCAATAATGCAATTTTATCGCAGTTAGATAAATTAGAGGCTACATTAGGAATTCCGGCTTTATCAAATAAAATACAAGCTAATCGTCCCTACGCTAGTTCCGAAGATCTAGTCAGTAAAAAAGTAATTACTCAACCACAGTTTGACCAAATTAAAGATATGGTGACAGTGGAGGAAGTTGTATTAACAGGTGAAGCCAAAGATATTGACTATATGACAAAATTGGGATTAATGAAAGGACATCTTTTAGTAGCCCAAGAACTGTTAGATCAAAATCAACCCAAACAAGCTCAACCCCATATTGGACACCCAGTAGAAGAGATTTATATTGATATTGAAGAACAATTAGATGAACGTAAAGTTAAAGAATTTAAAAGTAACTTAGTCAGTTTAACTGATTTAGTGAAATCTAATCCCAAGGATGCCAAAATAAAAACTAATTTTACCACTGCTATGCAAGCTGTTGATAATGCTATTGCTGTTTTACCAACCGAACAACGCAGCCAACCCGAATTTATTCTACCAGTAATCAACAGTTTATTAGATGCCGCTAACTCAGAATATGGTGCAGCAGTAGCAAAAGGTAAAATTAGCGCCCCCATTGAATATCAAGATTCTCGTGGCTTTGTAGTCTATTCTCAAGAACTATATAAAAGTATTTCTAGTCAAATGATCCAAGAAAATCCCGAAGCACACAAAGCCATAGATACAGCTTTTGGAGAATTAGTCAAAGTTTGGCCTGCTGCTATTCCCCCAGCGCAAGCAGTCAAAACCCCGGAAGATGTTACCAAACTAGTGAAAACCATTGAGGAAAATACTCAAAAAGTGCGAGAAAAAACTCACAGTAAAACCATGAGTTAGCATTTTCACAATATTAAAAGTCCAGAATAAACAGTTTAAAATCATAAATAAGGGAGAAAATAATTTATAGCTAAGGGTGAGAATATTTTCATTTTGGATAGGACTTACGCACAAATCACGGAATAACGAACCACTCCAGGCACGGAGGACACGGAGGAATGAGGTTTTCAGAGATATTTTGCGTAATTCCTATCTAAAAAAGTGTAATTTATTGCTCATAATTAGTAACTCAAGACTCTCCTCATGTAATTTTGCTCAACTTAACAACTAATGCAAGAACTCGACCACCAAAAAACCATTGATATTCTCAATTCCATTATGGAATTTGAATTAGCAGGGGTAGTTCGCTATACCCATTATTCCTTAATGGTGACAGGTCCAAATCGTATTCCTATTGTGGCATTTTTCAAAGCCCAAGCCGCAGAATCTTTATTACACGCTCAACAAGTCGGAGAAATTCTTACAGGTTTAGAAGGACATCCTACATTAAGAATCGCTCCCATGGAAGAAACTTTCAAACATAATGTTAAAGACATTTTACAAGAAAGTTTATCCCATGAAAAGAAGGCTTTGGATATGTACAAAAGTCTTCTAGAAACCGTCGCAAATGCTAGTATTTATCTAGAAGAATTTACCCGTGGTATGATCGGACAAGAAGAAATGCACAATCTCGAACTCAAAAAAATGTTACGGGATTTCAGTTAATACAACAGCAGTCAGGAGTCAGGAGAAGCAAAATCTACAACTGACAACTGACAACTGACAACTAACAACTGACAACTAACTAAATAAAATGAATTTTAGTACCGCCTTACCTACTTTTGTAATTACCCTCCGAGAAGGTGTAGAAGCCGCTCTAGTTGTGGGTATTGTCCTCGCATTATTGAAAAAAGCTAAACAATCTCAACTCAATTCTTGGGTATATGCTGGTGTTATTGTTGGTATTATAGTTAGTGGTTTAATCGGTATTTTATTTACCGGGATCATTAAATTCCTAGCATCTATTAATCCTCAGTATACCCCTGTAGTTGAGCCAACATTAGAAGGTGTATTTAGCATTTTAGCAATAGTCATGCTCAGTTGGATGCTAATCTGGATGACAAAACAAGCCAGATTCATGAAAGCACAAGTTGAGGGAGCAATTACCCAAGCACTGGGAAAAAATTCAAATGCAGCTTGGGGAGTTTTTAGTTTAATTTTAGTCGCCATTGTCCGCGAAGGATTTGAAACTGTTTTATTTGTCGCAGCTAATTTTCAACAAGGTTTATTACCAACTTTAGGCGCGCTTGGTGGTTTAGCTACAGCCGCAGCAATTGGTGTTTTATTGTTTAAATGGGGGGTGAAAATTAATATCCGCCAATTCTTCCAAGTTATGGGCGTTTTATTAATATTAATTGTTTCCGGTTTAGTAGTATCTGGTTTACAACATTTTGATGAAGCTATAGCTAATTTAGCTCTGAGTAGTCGTTCTTCAGAAAATCTTTGTTTCTATTACGAACACTTCACAAGCATTCACTCTTGTATTTTAGGTCCAATAGTTTGGAATACTGAAAATATCTTATCTGATGAACAGTTCCCCGGTATCATTCTCAAATCATTATTTGGTTATAGAGACAAAATTTATATTGTTCAAGCCGTAGGATATTTAGTATTTCTTGTTAGTATTGGTGGACTATATTTCCGCAGCATTACAGGCGATAATAATCAAACTAGCAAAAATAAAATCATGACCAGTAACATCAAGGAGGAATTAAAAATTAAGTGACAATTCACCACATTTGCAAACGGGTTTCAAATCAGCAATTTACAGATTAAAATCGTCAATACGCAAGAGCGCGGAGTTTGCGCCCTTGAATATCTTGACCAACATTGACAAATAGAAAAGGGTAAAATTATTACCTCTTCCCTGTTCCTAGCATTCAATCCAAAACCTGAAAATTCCAAGTAATTGCAGGCCTTGACATTTCCGAAAGAGGAGAGACTGTTTTCTGGTGTAGTGGAGTATTATTACCCAATACCGCTATCAGTTCCAACAAAAATGTAATCAAGACCGCTTGTATAAATTTTTCTGACATAACATCCTCTCTTTATTTATATGGATGGGACTTCCATGTAAATTTGTTATTCTAAATACACTTTGCGTTATTGATTTATTTGGATACGGTGAATATAATTTGAGAATATCTTAGAAATCAATGAAAGAATGTGCTCTAGTTTTCCATTCATATATACCTAACAATTTAGACGTTTGTTTTTCCTGAAAAGTGTCTTAAAAATACAAATTTATTTTTAGATTTATAGAAATAACTAATTCTTATACCCCA
>Ga0208595_1000389_pt1 | contig 17078 bp, 14 predicted proteins | sample LakMenEpi28Jun11_FD_150742 | JGI IMG/M metagenome (GOLD analysis project Ga0208595, IMG submission 150742) | Freshwater microbial communities from Lake Mendota, WI - 28JUN2011 deep hole epilimnion (SPAdes) | ecosystem: Environmental > Aquatic > Freshwater > Lake > Epilimnion/Euphotic zone ...
AGCCGTAATTTTAGTTGCGGGTTTACAAGGTTCGGGTAAAACAACATTTACACACAAATTAGCCTATTTTTTAAAAAATAAAAAGAAACTCAACCCATTAATGGTTGCTTGCGACGTGTATCGTCCGGCCGCTATGGAGCAATTGAATGCATTGGGCACCAAAATCGGTATTCCTGTTTTTATGGATATCGAGAATAAAAATCCTTTGGATATCGCAAATAAAGCGATTGATTTTGCCAAACAAAATAATCATAATGTGATTATCGTCGATACGGCCGGTCGCTTGGCCGTGGATGAAGCCATGATGCAAGAAATTGCAGGATTAAAGAAAGGGTTAAATCCTTCGGAAACGCTTTTTGTCGTGGATAGTATGACGGGACAAGATGCGGTAAATACAGCTAAAGCCTTTCATGATACGCTGCAATTTGATGGTGTTGTACTTACCAAATTAGATGGCGATACTCGAGGTGGAGCTGCGTTGACGATTCGATATGTTGTAGAAAAACCGATTAAGTTTATTTCTCAAGGCGAAAAAGAAGATAGTTTAGATATTTTCCACCCTGATCGTATGGCCAATCGTATTTTGGGCATGGGTGATATTGTAAGTTTAGTTGAAAAAGCGCAAGAGCAATTTGACGCAAAAAAAGCTGCCGAATTATCTAAAAAAATTGCCAAAAACAAATTTGACTTCAATGATTTTATGGATCAATTGCAGCAAATTAAAAAAATGGGAAATATCAAAGATATTCTCAAAATGATTCCTGGTATGAACCAAGCAATGAAAGATGTGGATATTGATGAAAATGCATTTAAAGGTATTGAAGTGATGATTCAGAGTATGTCGCCTAAGGAGCGCGCAAATCCTGAAATATTAGACATGAAACGTAAAATGCGAATTGCTAAAGGAAGTGGTAAAACGATGGAAGATTTAAATCGTTTTTTAAAGCAATTTGAACAAATGCGAAAAATGATGAAACAAATGCAAAATTTTAAACCAGGACGAAAATAATTAAATAAAACGTTATAAATATAATCATATGGCAGAAATATTAAGTTTACCAAGAATGAGCGACACCATGGAAGAAGGTGTTATTGCAAATATGTTAATCAAAGTTGGCGATGTAGTAAAAGCCGGTTCGGTAATTGCGGAAGTAGAAACCGATAAAGCGACTATGGATTTAGAAATTTTTCAAGAAGGCACGGTCCTTTATGTAGCAGCTAAATCAGGTGATAGTATTCCGGTAAATGGTTTATTGGCAATTTTAGGTAAGCCGGGTGAATCTTTTGAAGAGCTTCTTAGTGGTGGCGCACCAGCGCCTGCGGTTGAAGAGAAACCAAAAGCGAAAGAAGAGACTAAAGTTGAAGTTGCCGTTTCTGCTCCTGCTACAACCAATACAAATAATACGAATTCGGACCGAGTAAAAATTTCTCCTTTAGCAAAAAAAATGGCAGAAGATAATGGCATTTCTTTAAATGGGATTTCAGGTTCGGGCGACGAAGGGCGTATTACCAAAAAAGATATTGAAGAAGCATTAAAATCTGGAAATTCGAGTCAAAAAGGAATTTCAATGCCTACGATGTCACTTCCTGTTGGTCAAGAATCTTTTGAAGAAGTTCCAGTAAGTCAAATGCGTAAAGTAATCGCAAAAAGACTAGCTGAAAGCATGTATACCGCGCCGCATTTCTATCTTACGATTGAAGTAAATATGGATGAAGCTAAAAAAGCACGAGAGCAAATGAATGCGTTTGCACCTGTTAAAATATCATTTAATGATATGGTAATCAAAGCCTGTGCGTTGGCGTTAAAAAAACATCCAGCCGTAAATTCGTCTTGGTTAGGTGATAAAATACGAATCAATCACCATGTTAATATCGGAATGGCAGTTGCGGTTCCAGATGGTTTGGTGGTTCCAGTTATTCGTAGTGCAGATATGTTAAGTCTTTCTCAATTAGCCATGACAAGTAAATCATTTGCAGAGAAAGCGAAAAATAAACAAGTTACTCCAGATGATATGAAAGGAAATACATTTTCTATTTCGAATTTGGGTATGATGGGTATTGAAGAATTTACCGCAATTATTAATCCTCCTGATGCTTGTATAATGGCCGTTGGTGCTATGAAAGATATTGTAGCAATTAAAGACGGAGAAATTGTTCAAAGTTCGGTGATGAAATTGACCCTAAGTTGCGACCATAGAGTTGTAGATGGTGCCGTTGGTGCTGGATTTTTAAAAGATGTAAAAACATTTATTGAAAATCCTGTAACGATGCTTGTGTAAGCTTTTTATGGATTTAAAAATGCAAGTTTTCAACGAAATTCCAGAAGTTTCCAACTCCATTATTACGATTGGATCTTTTGATGGCTTACATCTTGGTCATCAAAATTTACTTCAGTTTATGAAAAGTGAAGCCTTAAAAAGAGGCCTCATAGATTATGTAATCACGTTTGATCCGCATCCTCGAACGGTTTTAAAAAATTACAGTTCGTTTCATCTTATCAACGATCCTAAAGAAAAAATTAAGCTCTTTGAAGAAAAAGGAATCGAACGCATTGTCAACATTCCCTTCAATTTAGATTTTTCAAATAAAAGTGCCGAAGATTTCGCTATGGAGCTTATCCAAAAAATGAAACCAAAGGCTATAGTAATAGGCTACGACCATAAATTTGGGCACGATCGAAAAGGTTCAAAAGAAACGTTTATTGAATTTTCTAAAAAATTAAATTTAGATATTGAAATTTTACAATTTGAAGAATTTAAAACCGAGTTAGAAAAAATTAACTCTACGGAAATACGGAAACACATAGAGTTAGGAGAAATTAAACAAGCTAATGTTTTATTAGGATACGATTTCTTTTATATTGGAGCGGTTATAAAAGGAAAACAAATTGGACGTACCATTCAATTTCCAACTGCTAATATTCTAATCCAACATAAATTTAAGATAATTCCAAAATTTGGAGTTTATAAAAGTAATGTGATTGTTAATGGAAAAAAATATGAATCCATAACCAACATTGGCATCAAACCCACTTTTGAGGCTACTTTACCAAATATTGAAACCTATATTTTTGATTTTGATCAAGATATTTATGGTCAAGAAATACGAGTAGCGCTCATAGATTTCATTAGACCTGAACAAAAATTTGAAAATCTTGATGCACTTCAACATCAAATTGCTGAAGACATTAAATATTGCAAATCATTTGATTTCTAATTACTAAATCGATCGATTTAAATCAAATTTCTCTAAAATTTCTGCAACTCGTTTTACGAACATGCCTCCTACGTATCCATCAATGATTCTATGGTCGTAGCTATGAGAAAGATACATCATACTACGAATGGCAATTGTATCTTGGCCATTTACTGTTAAAACAACAGGTTTTTTAACAATAGCTCCGACGCCCAAAATAGCAACTTGCGGTTGGTTGATAATTGGTGTACCAAATAAATTTCCAAAAGAACCTAAATTGGTCATGGTGTATGTTCCACCTTGAATTTCATCCGGTTTTAATTGATTTTTCTTAGCGCGATTTCCTAAATCATTTACCTTTTTAGCCAGTCCCATGATATTCAACATATCGGCATTTTTAATCACCGGTACAATTAAATTTCCATCAGGCAAAGCGGCAGCCATTCCAATATTAATATCTTTTTTATAAAAAATTGATTTTCCGTCTGTTGTACTATTTAATACCGGAAATTCTTGAATTGCAAGCGCTATCGCTTCTATTAATAAAGGTGTAAACGTTAAATTTTCGCCGTATTTTTCTTTAAATTTATCTTTATTTTTATTTCTCCATGCCACCATATTTGTAACATCTGCTTCAATAAAACTACTCACATGCGCCGAAGTTTGAATCGACTTAATCATATGATCCGCAATCAATTTTCGCATACGATCCATTGGTACACCACCCTCAGGAATGGCTGCAATTTCATTTTTTACAGCGCTTATTGGAGTCGCAAATTCAATACGATCATTGTTATTATTTGCCTGAATATTCTGAACATTCGCAGGCTTTTGTTCTGTTTTAGAACCACGATTTTCAAGAAATTGTAAAATATCTTCTTTTGTAATTCGTCCTTCTTTTCCAGTTCCTTGAATTAAAGACAATTCGTTTTCAGAAATTTGTTCTTGTTTAATGATACTCTGAACCAAAGGAGATAAAAATCCGATTTGATTGGAACGATTTGAAAATTCAATTGAAACTGGACTTTCTTGAACTGAATTTTCAACGATTTCAATCGCTTTTTCTATTTCTTTTTCAATAACTTCAATTGGCTTTGGTTCACTTGTAAGCGTTGGCGTTTCATCACCATCCGTACCAATTATCGCAAATGCTTTTCCTACAGGAATCACATCATTTTCATTATATAATTTTTTAATTAAAATTCCATTTGCCGTACTCGGAACTTCACTATTTACTTTGTCTGTAGCTACTTCGATAAGATTTTCATCTATTTGAATGGAGTCTCCTTCATTTTTCATCCAACTAATTAAAGTTGCTTCAATAATTCCTTCACCCATCGCAGGCAATAAAATCTCAATCTGTGCCATATTTACTATTAATATTGATTTTTAATATGTCGGCAAAGTTAATAAAAAAATGATAAAAGTAGACGTCAAAACAATTCACTTTGATTTATTAAGATTTGTTTAATTTTGCAAAAGTGTTTAAAAACTATAATGAATCACGAAAATAAGGAAATTCCTTCTGAAAATGCTTTTGAAACGAAAGCGAGCAATCTTTTTTTAAAAAATATTTTTTTAATTGCAATTGGAATGATTATCAGTCATTTCCTGATAAATAGTAATCCAATTGTAATAAATAAATCATCCAAATTTGATGAATTACTATCTTTAATTCAAAATCATTACGTAGATTCTTTAGATTATTCAAATATTGAAAATAAAGCGGTAAATAATTTATTATCACTACTTGATCCCCATTCTGTATATATTCCAAAAGAAGAGTTAGTTCAATCTAACGAACCACTTGTGGGTAATTTTGATGGAATTGGTGTTGAGTTTTATATTGCAAATGATACTTTAATTGTTGTTTCTCCTATTACAAATGGACCTTCGGAGCTTGCAGGTATAAAATCGGGTGATAAAATTATAAAAATCAACGATACTATTGTAGCTGGAGTAGGTATTCAAAATGCAGATGTTTTTAAAAAACTAAGAGGCCAAAAAGGAACAACCGTAAAATTAGGCATTCAAAGAAATAATTCGAATCAATTAATTCAAATTGTAGTTAAACGAAATAAAGTTCAGGTAAATAGTGTTGAAAAACCCTTAATGCTGGATGACAAAACAGGTTATATAAAAATTAATACCTTTGGTGAACAAACCTATAATGAGTTTAGAAACGAATTGGAATTTTTGGTTAAAGAGAAGAAAATAGAACATTTAGTCCTAGATTTGCGTCAAAATACGGGTGGCTATCTTGAAATTTGTGTGAATATTTTAGATGAATTAATAGATCAAAACAAATTATTGGTTTATACAAAAGGAAGAAATCATCCCACCGAAAAATATATCAGCAAAACAAAAGGATTATATGAGAATGGTAAACTTTCCGTAATTATTGATGAAGGTTCGGCTAGTGCTTCAGAAATTTTAGCGGGAGCGGTTCAAGATTTAGATCGCGGCATAATAATTGGTCGTAGAAGTTTTGGTAAAGGCTTAGTACAAAGTCAAATTAATTTAAAAGATGGAAGTGCCGTTCGATTGACTGTAGCAAAATATTATACATTTTCAGGAAGAAGTATTCAAAAACCATATAAAAATGGAAATTTAGACTATGAATACGATATTTTTAAAAGATACGAAAATGGCGAATTATTTGCGATGGATAGCATCAAAGATGTTGATACCATGAAATACTATACTATAAATAAAAGAATAGTTAAAAGTGGCGGCGGTATTTATCCCGATGTTTTTGTTCCCATTGATACCAATTTTGATTTAACCAATTTTTCACTTTTAAGATCAGTGATGCCCGATTATGTCTATTCAAATCAAGCAAAAATTGAAAGTTTATCCAAAAACTACAGCACATTTAAAGATTTTAATTCAAGTTTTCAGATTAACTCTAATTGGTTACAAGAATTTTACAAATTTGCAAAAAAATCAAATCCAAAGTTAAATTTGTCCCGAAGTGCCAGTTTTGAAAACAGAGTAAAATATATGCTCAAAGCTTATGTTGCTCGAATGTTATATAAAACAGAAGGTTTTTATAGTATCATTAACCAAAATGATCCTGCGATTCAAAAAGCAATAAATGCAAACCATCAAAATTTAAAACTTAATTAATATACTTATGTTTCATCAATTAATTATTGAAAAAATAAATAAATTAACTTCAGATGCTTCTGAAATCATTTTCAAAATACCCGCTTCACTTCAGAATGATTTCAGATTTGAGCCAGGACAGTATTTAAATATTCAAGTTGAGATCGAAGGTAAAAAAGTAATACGTTCCTATTCAATTTGTTCGAGCAGTGCCAATACATCTAATGTTTCTGTTGGTGTCAAAGCAATTGCAGATGGATATGTAAGTAAATACTTAAATCATTCGATACAAGAAGGACAAAAAATTGATGTTTCCATACCAATGGGAAATTTTAAAATTATCCCTGATAAATCATTTCATTTATTTTTTGCAGGTGGAAGTGGTATTACCCCTATCCTATCTATGATTGAACATTTGTTAAGAACTACAAACCAATCGATTTATCTATTATATGCTAATGGATTTAGAAATCAAGTTATGTTTGGTGAAACGATTCAAAAATTGGCTGATCAACATAAAGAACGATTTATTTATGAGCCCATTTATACATTAGAGCCGGGTAGTCAATTACCTACAGCTTCAGATATCGCTCAAAAAATCCAAAAGTTAAACAATTATTCGTCTGGGCATTATTACTCTTGTGGACCTACTGGATTTATGAAAGTAGTGGAGGAAGCCATTGAACATTGCAATATAAATAAAGAGCAGTTTTCAAGAGAATATTTTACCGCTAAAAATGAAGAAGATCGAGTAGCCGCAAATGTTTCTATAGGATCATCTGAAGCATTAAATAAAGGTGAAAAAGCAAAGGTAGCTATAAAATATGAAGGGCAAAAATTTGAATTTGAGTGTGGATTTAACGAAAAAATTTTAGATGCTGCATTAGATGCAGGTGCGGAGCCACCATATAGCTGCATGGTAGCGGCTTGTTGTACTTGCCGAGCGATGGTAAAAACAGGAAATGTAGAAATGCTAGATAAAGATTCGTTATCTCAAAAAGAGATTGACAAGGGATATATCCTTTCTTGTCAGGCGCTTCCTAGAAGTAAAGAAATCTATTTAGATTTTGATGCTTAATTATTAATCTAGTTTAACTTCTTTTTTGTAAATATTGTTGTACCTTTGTTATAAAAAGAAATTATGTCTAAAAAGCAAGCAATTTTATCTAGTGATATTGTTTCCTTATATATGGAATACTTTATGGAAACGCCGTCGGACTTACAAAATGTGTATCATTTTTGTAAACTAAACAAAATTGAAGAATCTGAATTTTATAAACATTTTTCAGATTTAAAACAAATTGATGCGCATTTTTTTGCGTCTGTATTTGAAAAAACAACCGAACTTTTAGATAAGCACGATGATTTCAAAAATTATGACGCGCAAAGTAAGTTAGCTAGTTTTTATTTTACTTTTTTTGAGATTTTAACAGCAAATCGAAGTTTTGTCTTACACCAACTTAAAGGCATGCCTTTAAAGACCATTTCTAAGTTGCGTGATCTAAAACATCATTTTACTCAATTTGTAGATTCTTTAGGTATTCAAATATTAGAAATTGAACAGGAGCAAATAGAGCGTATTCAAAATCAAGGCATCAAAGAGGCTTCTTGGGCTCAATTTATGATTATTCTTAATTTTTGGATCAATGATACTTCAAAAGGCTTTGAAAAAACGGATATTTTTATTGAGAAAAACTTAAAAGCTGGTTTTGATTTAATCGATACAACACCTCTAAAAAGTTTAATCGATTTAGGCAAATTCATTTTCAAGGAGAACTTTAACAAATCATAATTTACTTTTTATAAATATATAGACATTGAAATCGATAGATAAAATACCTACGAGCAAGATTATGCGTGCCACAAAATTGCTTCAAACAGGAGCAAAAATCGGTGCCAATTATGTGAAATATTACGGAAATAAACTCACTGGAGACGAAGCCGAAGCCAAAGAGCAATTGAATCTAGATAATGCGGAAGATATTTATGATAGTCTGAAAGAATTAAAAGGAAGTGCCCTAAAAGTTGCTCAAATGCTGAGTATGGATAAATCCATATTACCTCGAGCTTATGTTGAAAAATTTTCGCTGGCTCAATTTCAAGTTCCGCCTTTATCTCCTGCGCTTGTAGTAAAAACGTTTAAAAAGAATTTTGGCAAAATGCCCTCAGAAGTTTTTGATAGTTTTACCTCAGAATCAATACATGCAGCGAGTATTGGTCAAGTGCACAAAGCTACTTATCAAGGTAAAACTTTAGCGGTTAAAATTCAATATCCAGGTGTTGCTGATAGTATTTCAAGCGATTTGGCTATTGTAAAACCTATTGCTATTAAAATGTTTAATATCAAAGGTAAAGATTCGGATAAGTATTTTAAAGAAGTTGAAGATAAACTCTTAGAAGAAACGAATTACATCAACGAATTAGAGCAAGGTCAATTTATTTCAGATTCTTGCAACAAGATACCTAATGTTTTATTTCCAAGTTATTATCCTGATTTTTCATCGGATAAGATTATCACGATGGATTGGATGCATGGGATTCATATTGGTGAATTTACAAAAATAAATACCGATCAAAAGTTGGCAAACCAAATTGGTCAAGCACTTTGGGATTTTTATATGTTTCAAATTCATCACCTAAAAAAAGTGCATGCCGATCCGCATCCAGGAAATTTTTTAATTTCTAAAAAAAACGAACTTATTGCTTTAGATTTTGGATGCATGAAAGTGATTCCAGATTCTTTTTATGTTCCTTATTTTGAACTCACAGATCCTAAAAATTTGTCAAATAGAACCTATTTTATTGATAAACTTTATGAACTTGAAATATTAACGCCTCAAGATACCGACAAAGAGTTGGTTTATTTTGAACAAATGTTTCATGAACTACTGAGTTTATTTACGCAACCTTTTCAAGCCGAACAATTCGATTTTTCAAATCCAGAGTTCTTTAGTAAAATTACTGATTTAGGCGAAAAATACGCAAAAAGCAATGAGCTAAGAAAAATGAACGGAAATAGAGGTTCTAAGCATTTTATTTATATGAATAGAACATTTTTTGGGTTATACAACTTATTATTTGATTTAAAATCAAATCAAATTCAAACGAAAAATTATTTGAAATATATTTAAAATTCGTATTTATTTCCCAAAATACTCTACCCAAATTTTGTCCGTTTCTTGAAGCTTTACACAATGTAATTGGCAATCTTTGATATGTTTTTCTAAAGTATTCCATATCCAAATAGCTACATTTTCGGTGCTTGGTTGCATTGGATATCCCCAATCGATATCTTCATTTAAATTTTTATGATCTAAAACTTCACAAATATGTGTATCAATAATTAAACTTAAATCTTTGACATTCATTATAAAACCTGTTTCAGAATTAGGTTCGCCTTTAACCGTTACATACAATTCATAGTTATGCCCATGCCAATTTTTATTGGCACATTTTCCAAAAACTGCATCATTTTTTTCGGGAGTCCAATGATTGCAATATAGTTTATGAGCAGCATTAAAATGTTCTTTTCGAGTTAAATATACCATACGATCACTTTTTTAAATATTAAAAATCTTTTGGGCATTTAGCGTTGTTGTTTCTTGTATTTCTTCAATTGAAACTTCATAAATCTCAGCTAATTTTTGAGCAATGTAAACCAAATAACTACTTTCATTTTGTTTGCCACGATGCGGTTTTGGCGCAAGATACGGCGCATCTGTTTCAAGCACTAAATGACTTAATGGGACCTCTTTTAAGACTTCAGCCAATCCTGCATTTGGAAATGTTACAACCCCACCTATTCCTAAATAAAAACCGGCTTCAATAATACGTTGCGCTTCAACAAAACTTCCTGAAAAACAATGCATGACGCCTTTCAGACCATTTTTAGCATATTTTTGAATTGCAGGAATGACATCATGATTTGATTTTCGAGAATGAATGGAAACGGGTTTGTCTAATTCAATTGCCCATTCAAGCTGTTGATGAAACGCTATAATTTGTTCTTTTTGAAATGTTAAATCCCAATGATAATCCAAACCAATCTCTCCTACCCCTACAAAAATATCGGGATTTGCATTATAGATTTCTTTTATTTTTTTTAAATCTTCCTCAAAATTTAGAGATACATCACAAGGATGAATACCAAGCATAGGAAAAAACATATTGGAATCTAAGGCTTGTAATTCCATCATCGATTCAACGGTTGATAAATCAATATTTGGAAGAATTGCGGCCTGAACTTGATTCAATTTCATGCGTTCAATCCATTCGTCTCTATAAGAGCGCATGGCATCTACATAACTATGACAATGCGTATCAATCAACATTTATTTCAATAATTCTTTGGATTTACTAACGATACTATCCGTATCTAAATGGTACTTCGTCATCAATTCACCAGGAGTTCCACTTTCGCCAAATGTATCTTGAACAGCAACAACGCGCATTGGAGTTGGTAAATTTTCAGCTAAAAACAAAGCTACTGTGCTCGCTAAACCTCCCAATCGTTGATGTTCTTCGGCTACAACAACTTTTTTAGTTTTTGATACACTTTCTAAAATTGCTTCTGTATCAAGCGGTTTGATAGTATGAATGTTCAATATTTCGATAGAATAACCTTGCGCTTCAAGAATTTGAGCCGCTTCGATAGAGGGCCAAACCAAATGTCCATTACAAATAATCGTTAAATCTTTTCCTTCGTTGATTTTTTGAGCCTTTCCAATAATAAAAGGCGCATCGGGTTTTATAAAAATTGGCATTTTGGGTCTTCCAAAACGTAAATAAACAGGCCCATCCCATTCGGCTACCGCTAAAGTAGCTTGAAGCGTTTGATTGTAATCGCAAGTATGAATTACAGTCATATTAGGCAACATTTGCATTAAACCGATATCTTCTAGTATTTGGTGCGTAGCGCCATCTTCACCTAAAGTCAACCCAGCATGTGAAGCGCAAATTTTTACATTTTTATTTGAATAGGCAACCGATTGACGGATTTGATCATAAACCCTTCCAGTTACAAAATTAGCAAAAGAAGTAGCAAAAGGAATTTTACCACCAATGGCCAAACCAGCAGCCAAACCAATCATATTGGCTTCGGCAATACCACATTGAATAAAACGTTCTGGAGCTTTTGACTTAAAACTGCCTAATTTTAATGAATCGGTAAGGTCCGCACATAATGCCACAACATCTTGATTTTGGTCGGCAAGGATTGACATTCCTTCTCCAAACCCTGAGCGTGTATCATTATTTCCTAAAATGGTAAAATCTTTTAAAGACATTATTTTAATTTTAAGCTACAAAAATACATATTTTTTTTTAAGCATTTGCGAAATCGAGATTTACAAAAGAACATCAATTAAAAATCTATTGAAATTTAAATACTATTTATAAAAAATGTTATTTTTTTGTTTTTTAAGATTTAGAAAAAGAAATTGATGTAACTTTGAAAAAAGATTTAAAATCGTTGACTTATGAAGTTTAATTTAAAAAAAATATCCATTGGGATTTTGTCATTTATAGTAGTTTTTGTTTTAGCTTGTATTTTATTCGCATTTATTTTTAAAGATAAAATAATCGAAACGGCTCAAAATAAAATTAATGAAAATTTAAATGCAAAAATTGCTATAGGTTCGATGGATGTTTCTATGATTCAAAACATTAAAAATTTCCCTGACCTTTCTCTTATCTTAAAAGATGTTCGAATTTCGGGAAAAGACACTTTTGAAAAAGACACACTAATTCAATTCGAAAAGGCGCAATTTTCTATTGATATCATGAGCATAATAAATAATGAACAATATAAAATTAATACCATTGAACTATATAATGCGACTTTAAATCCTATTTTATTAGCCAATGGTTCTAACAACTGGAGTATAACAAAATCCGAAAAGGACGACAAAAAAGAAAAAAGTGGATTTAATATTTCGTTAAAAAAATTAGTATTAGAAAATATCAATATTCAATATGATGATTATGCTTCAAACCAATTTGTAACCATTAAAAATTTAAATCATCGTGGAAAAGGGGATTTTACGGATAAGGAGTTTGATTATATCAGTAAACTGGATATTGAATCATTGAGTTATTCTAAGGGCTTGATTTCATTTTTGAAAAATACAAAACTCCATTACGATGGAAACGTAAGAGTAAATAATGAAACCAATTCTTATACTTTTGATAAAAATACATTTTCTTTAAATGCACTAAAATGCTTCATAGATGGTTCGATACAAAAAAATGAAAATCAATCAATTACCACAAATATTGAAATCAAAGCCGACCAAACACAATTTAAAGAAGTGCTCTCTTTAGTACCTGCAATTTATTCAAAAGATTTTGACAAACTTAACGCTTCGGGATCATTTAAATTTTTAGCTACTTTTAAAGGTATTTATCAAAATGATATTTATCCTAAAACAGATATTTCGTTTTCTATAAATAATGGATCGTTTCAGTATCCAAGTTTACCAAAAAAAGTGAGTCAAATCAATATCGAAAGTAACATTCTAAATCCTGGAGGTTCGGGCGATTTATTTACAGTTAATATTCCAAAATTTAGCATGCTCATTGGAAATGATCCTTTTAATGGTCATTTAAAATTATGGCAAATGATTTCAAACCCTAATATTGATTTAACGGCAAATGGAAAGCTCAATTTATCCGATATTTCTAAATTATATCCTATGGAAGGCGTCAAAACACTTCAAGGACTTGTGGATATTGACTTAAATATTCAAGCTCAGAAAAAAGATATCGAAGCTAAAAATTATCAAGCGATAAAAGCATCGGGCAAGGCTCATATTAAAAACTTAAAATATGAATCCATTACAGTTGGTAAAATGGTTGTTGTGGATGAATTGGCATTAAATTTTACTCCGCAGTATGTTGACATGCCTGTTTGTAGAGGAAAAATTGAAGCCTCCGATTTTGATATGAAAGGTAAATTAGAAAATGTGATTGCGTATTATATGTCTTCGGATGCAAATATTAAAGGAAATTTGATATTCAATTCTAACTTTTTGGATGCTAATGCATTTCTTACGGAAGATAAAAACGAACAAAATGCAAAAAGAAGTGATTACGTTATGGTGCCAAAAAACATTGAATTTGTTGGGCTGATGCATATTAAGAAAATGAATTATGGAAAAATGCAAATTCAAAACCTAAATGGTGCGATGGAAGTTGCTGAGGAAGTGGTACGAATCAAAAATGTAGATGCTGATTTATTGGGCGGCAAAGCAACCATGAATGGTTTTTACAGCACCGTTGGACAAAGTTTTCCTAAAACAGAATTAAACTACGATATTAAATCCTTAAATCTAACTCAAGTATTTAACCAAGTTGAAAGTGCTCAAAAAATAGCACCACTTTTTAAATATATGGACGGATTCATTTCTTCAAAATCAAATATATCAACGGAACTGCTTCCTGATTTAAGTCCGAATTTAAATACCATGAACGGAAACTTTACAGTTAATATTCCTTTGGCAAAAGTCACTAATGCGCCACTTTTACAAAAAATAGCCGATATTTCGAAGTTGAATCAATTACAAAATCTTGAAATTCAAAATGTCAATGCAAATGTAAAAGTTGAAAAAGGACGCGTAATCTTAAATCCACTTCAATTTAAAGCCAATAATATGAATATGTCACTGGGCGGTTCGCATGGTATTGATCAATCAATGGACTATAAATTAGGCGTAGATGTGCCTTTTGAGCAATTAGGACCTGCAAATAATGTAGTAAACGGATTATTAAGTAAAGTAAAACTTCCTTTTCTTAATCAAATCAAACCTGAAATTGTTCGTATGAATATCAATATGAAAGGAATGTTTGATAAACCAAATATTAATTTAGGCACTCCTGAATTTATCAAAAAAGATGGCTCAACTTCTTCAAATGCAACAGAATCTGTAGTCAACGACCTTAAAGAAAAAGGCGAGCAAGCAAAAAAAGACCTCATTCTAAAAGCAGATACTTTAAAAGAAAACATTAAAAAAGAAGTCGATCAAAAAGTGGAAGAAACAAAAAAACAAGTTGAAGAAGAAGTCAATAAGAAAAAAAATGAAGTACTAGACAAGTTAAAGAAAAAACTTCCTTGGTAATATGGCAGAACATAACGAAATTGGTAAAAAAGGGGAAAATATAGCCTTCAATTATCTAAAGGATAATAGTTATGAAATTTTGCATCAAAATCATCGGATTGGAAGAGCCGAATTTGACTTTATATGCCGAAATATTAAAAAAGAACTTATATTTGTCGAAGTAAAAACTCGTTTTTCGGAAGAAGATCATCCTGAGATAGCGATTTCGAAGCATAAGGAAAATATGCTTAAAGATGGTGCTAGCGACTTCAAAGAAAAAAACAACTTGTGTGAAGAATCTTTTTTTGAAATCATAGCGATTAATTTACTAAAAAACGAAAAATACAAAATATTTCATATCAAAGACGCCCTATATTAAAAATGCAAAAAATAAAAACAGATCCCAACAAACCTCTAATTTTAGTTGTAAATGATGACAGTATCTACGCTAAAGGAATTCAAAATTTAGTAGCTGCCGTAAAAGAATTTGGTCAAGTAGTCGTAGTGGCTCCTGGTCTACCACAAAGTGGCATGGGACATGCGGTGACGTTAGACAATGCATTAAGACTAAGAAAAGTGGAGCGATTTGAAGGTATCGAACATAGTTATAGTTGTAGTGGCACGCCTGTAGATTGTGTAAAAATTGCGAGAGATGTGGTATTAGACCGTAAACCCGACTTATGTGTATCCGGTATTAACCATGGAAGCAATTCGTCTATTAATATTCTATATTCAGGAACGATGAGTGCGGCCGTAGAAGCAGCGATTGAAGGTATTCCTTCGATAGGATTTTCATTATGTAATCACGACCATCAGGCCGATTTTAATACTTCAAAATTTGTAGTTCAGAAAATTGTAGCTGAAATGTTGCGCAAAAAATTGCCTAATAATTGCCTTTTGAATGTCAATATTCCAGATGTACCATTAAATGCCCTAAAAGGTTTTAAAATTTGTCGCCAGGCTATTGCAAAATGGGAAGAAGAATTTGAAAATCGAATTGACCCAAGAGGTCGCCCATATTACTGGCTTACTGGTCGATTTGTTAACTATGACACGAAAGAAGATACCGATGAATGGGCGTTAGCTAATAATTATGTATCCATCGTTCCGGTGCAAATTGATTTAACAGATTACAATAATATTTCATTTATAAACAAAGAGTGGACCTTGTAATTCTACATTGAATTATTTAATAATTTATATATTTGCCATTATTGACAATTTAAGATTATGGCACGAAAAAAATATAATTTTCAACAAATGGTTAATCCCATACAGCGGTTTATTCAGCATGAAAAATCGGGTGGTATTGTTTTAGCAATCAGTGTCATTATTGCAATGATTCTTGCCAATTCGCCACTTGAACATCTTTATCATGATTTTTTTGAATCTATTTTTATTGGAATTCATATCAATGGTCAAAACTATTTAAATTACAATATACACCATTGGATCAATGACGGCTTGATGTCTATTTTCTTTTTTGTTGTGGGGCTTGAGTTAAAACGAGAAATGGTCGCTGGAGAGCTTTCCAATATCAAAAAAGCCATGTTGCCTATTGGTGCGGCTATAGGTGGCATGCTCGTTCCTGCAATTATTTATTTTTTATTAAATCCAACTGGAGAAGCTCAAAATGGCTGGGGAATTCCTATGGCTACAGATATTGCGTTTGCTTTGGGCGTTTTATTCATTTTAGGAAATCGGATACCATTAACTTTAAAAATTTTCCTTACCGCATTGGCCATCGTTGATGATTTAGGAGCCGTTTTAGTCATTGCACTTTTTTACACCGACCAAATTTCAATTATTAATTTATCAATAGGATTGTCATTTGTATTGATGATGTTTATAGGAAATCGAATGGGCGTCCGAAATGTATTTTTTTATGCCATTTTAGGTATCATTGGAGTTTGGACATCCTTTTTATTGTCGGGCGTTCATGCTACGATTGCTGCTGTTTTAGCCGCTTTTACAATTCCGATAGAAGTAAAAATCAAAGAAGATCCGTTTATTAATAAAATTCAAATACTCCTTGAAAACTTCAAGAAAATGGACCCCAATGACCAAATACCAACCATCTCAAATGAACAATTACATATTTTGGAGAAAATAAAAATTACGACGGATGATGCCATGCCACCGCTTCAAAAATTAGAGCATTCTTTGCACAAATTAGTCACTTTTGTGATTATTCCAATTTTTGCAATAGCTAATGCGGGCGTTTCTTTGCACTTTGATACCGAAATGCTTTTTCAAAGCAATGTCATATTGGGTGTATTTTTAGGATTGTTATTAGGTAAAGTTATTGGCGTTGTTGGATTTACATATTTGATGGTAAAACTTAAAATTGCAAGTTACTACGAAGGTATGCATTTTAGAAATGTCTTAGGTTTAGGATTTTTAGCATCCATTGGTTTTACGATGTCGTTGTTTGTTACGCAATTGGCATTTAAAAATCCAGATTTTATTATGCAGGCCAAAATTGGGATTTTTGCAGCATCAATAATAGGAGGCATCATCGGATATTTAATTTTATCAAAAAATAATGCTAGATAAAGATTTTACCATTCAATTTATTGAAAAAGCAAAATCTTTAGGTTTTCAGGATATTGGCATTTCAAAAGCAAGAGAATTAACTGAAGAAGCTAAAAATCTTGAAAAGTGGTTGCTTAATGGGTTTCA